>OBRR01000004.1_pt1 | contig 89623 bp, 107 predicted proteins | sample 1494901 | NCBI WGS metagenome assembly OBRR01 (sample SAMEA3360689, study PRJEB22359) | human gut metagenome | biome: ENVO:urban biome; feature: ENVO:human-associated habitat; material: ENVO:feces | place: Bangladesh | collected 2011
CGTGTCGGCGGTGTCGGCGGTGTCTACTGTCTGGATGCTGTCAGCAAGTACGACGGGCGCAACATGGAGCGTGTCGGCGGTGTCGGCCTTGCGTGTAAAAATTGCGCAATTTTTTTTGCTGACTTTTGCCAGCACCTCGAAGCGGCGGGCGATCTTGAAAACACGCGAGGCAGGAAACGTACATTCGAAACCGTTTACACTTATATTTATAATATTGTTTATATTGTATTCGGAACGGAAAGCAACGCCCGGCGCTTTCTTTGTGTTTCCCATCGCGGCAAGATCTGACAACGTGTAAGATCCTACAGGCGCCTGTACGCCATCGTTAAACACACGCTCAGCGGCGGCGCGCAACTCGTTGTAAATAGTTATTTCTTTGTTCATAATCTTTGTATTTTGTTTGTTTTTTATTCGGTGTTTATTATATATTGCTTAATATATTATACGCATCTTGCAATGTTGTAGCGGATGTAATACCGTACTTCTTTACGGTGCGCAGGGTTTTTGTGTTAAAATATAAACCCATACAACCGCGCCAGCCGTTGAACTCACCGAAATCTTTTATTTTATCTTTCATAATCAAAGTATTTATTTGTTATTTGTTTTCTGCTGCAAAGATATAGATAAATATCTATACAACCAAATAAAACACAAAGTAATATCTATATTTAACATTTATTTTAATAGATATATATTTATATTATATATATAATGTGTACCTTTGCAAAAAAGAAAAGAAATGAATACATATATAAAAGACTATTTAAATAAATACAGCATTACACAAAAAGAACTCGCGCAACGTCTTGGTGTTAAACAGGCTACAGTCTCCGCCACGATCTCGCGCCCCTCGTTCCCTACCTTAGAACGCATTGCCGCCGCCTTAGAGGTTGAGCCGTGGCAGCTTCTCGCCCCTCCTGCTGTTGTGGAGGAACTGAAGCAAGCCAGGGCGCAGCGTTCAGCCGGGGGCGGTGGCTTGGTGGGTGTCGTGCGTGTAGGCTGTGAGATCTACACCGCCGACACCGTGCAGCAGCTCCGCGCCATCGTCGAGCGTCTGGAGCGTGACGAAGGAGCAAAGAAGTAAAAGCAAAAAAAATCCCGACAGGGTGCAAACCTTGTCGGGATAAAATGAAATGAAACGAAAGGGCACAACCCTACACGAGCCGAAGCCCGAGGAAGTCAGCCCCTAAACGGTGCAAACCGTCTTCTATCTTTTGTAATTGCACATCGGAAATATATGTATTTCCTTTCTTATACTGGCGCATTAAAGTCTCATTAATGCCCAGATAACGAGCAAAGGCGCTCACGTTTAACATTGAATAATATTCAAACAGCGACGAGAGATCGAAGCTAAACACAGGCACAGCCGACAGAATGGGAGCGGCTGCGCCTTTCCTTTCCTCCTCGCTTGCCTTTACTTCCTCCATAGACTTTGCAAAGTCTGCCTTTGCTTCCTTCACTGTAGCCCCGCGCCCTATAAGCGTGTAAGGGCTTTCGTCCACGTTGTACGCAATAAATGTGCCGTCGCTGTCTTTCTCGATCGTTACTAAAAATTTATTATATGCCATTTGTTTAATATCTTTTATAAAGGCGAGGGGGGAGGGGTGCCAACCCCTCGCCCTTGTTGTTAAAATCCGATTTGCTTGCGAAGCTTTAAGGCTATACCCTTTTTTGCTTCTGCTGCTCCATGTCTTTCGAGTTGCACGGTAATACCTGTTTTTTCGTTAACATAAATATCGTGCTTGCTGCCGTGCTTATCAAGTACGAAACCATGTTTTAAAGCCTGTCTTTTTAATTCATTCCATTTCATTTTGTTTTAAATTGATTAAACATTTGTTTTATTAACACGATGCAAAGATACTACAAAAACGTTAGACAACCAAATTTTTATATAACTTTTTTGTAGTATATTTATATTTTATTTTTACGGCACGAAAACAGCACCACCACACGCCACCCTGCCAGAAGAGGGCGCAGCACCTCGCCCCCTCTGGTATGCCTTACGCCCTAATCCGTGCGCCCTCGGTGTCCAGCCGGACAACCTCGCCCGCCTGGGGTGTGCGCCAGCATATACAATAAGATTTATTTAAGTAGGTACCATCCGATGCTTCTCAGCGCGGCGGGCACTCGCCGTCGAAATCCAAGGTTCAAAGGAATAAAAATAAAAGGTTATTGCTCTATATATCAATTATTTAAACTCTCCTCTTGGGTTGCTTTATACAAAAGTTTATGGACGAAAATCTCATAAAAAACTTATTTTCAATAGATTATAGGGGTTATTTTATAATTCAAGCCACACATCCAAACATAAAGTATTCGTCTTTTTTACATAAAACAGACAACAAACGTGTAAGAAACCAATAAAATAGTGCAAAGGCATTACAAAGCTAATAAAAACTACTAATAATTTGGTTTATTAGATATAAATATATATCTTTGCACCATTAAAACAAAATAAACAAACAAAAAGCAAAAGAAAATGCCAAGACCACTACAAATATCGCAAAGCGACAATACTATCATTAAGCAAATAATGCAGGACAAGGGTATTACGATTGACGAACTTGCCACACGCATGGGTAGGGCGAAAACAACCATTATCAACCAACTCAAGTTGTCGAACATGACCATCAATTCGCTTGCTGCAATAGCAAAAGCATTGGATGTGGAAATAGCAGACTTGTTTCCAGTTCCAGACGGATACGTTCATTACGAGGAACGCAGAAAAGCGAATTTGTTTCCCACGCAAAAGCAAAACGCCGAAAACGTTACGAAAGACGAGTTTGCCCTGTTTTGTAAGTTTAAAGAGTTCATGAAAAAGGAGAGGGAAGAAGTATGATTACAATGAGAACGTTACGTATTTTGCTACTCATTTTAGCGATGGTGTAGAAAACGAACTGCGAGCAGTGCTTTTTTACTTTCAGCCACCCCACACAAAAACTCCCGACACGCTCCTCTCATTCAGAGCCATGCCGGGGAGATAATGAAGGGGTCAGACGTAGGACAGCCCTACGAGCTGAGGAGGGGCAAAGCATTTTTTGCGCTTAGCGACCTTTAAGTCTCCACCTCACCGCCGCCGATAGTAGACACCACTGCCTTCTGCCCTCATTGTGGCGCAAAAGTCCGTGTCGGTGTGGTGCTGCCCGAAGAATAGCCTACGACCGACCCTACATCTATTATTTCAAAATCAGAAACCTACGAAAGTACTAACGTATAAAAATATTAATGTATGAAGAAAATCTTTAGAATGATGCTGCTGTTAGCGATGATGACGGCAGCGTGTGTAAGTATGGGCAGTTGCAGCAGTAATGATGATGCCGAGCCGGAGTATGTGCCAGTGGAGTCGGCTTTGTCAAAACTTCTCAAGGAGAAGCCAGTACACCATTTGTCTTACTCCCAAAACTACGGCAAGGGGTACTTTGCCCTCTATAGCGACCCGATGATGGGCAATTACAAGACCGACTACTACGTTGTATGTTTTTCGGTCTACAATGCCCCTGCTGACGATATGTATGACGGTCGTTACGAGGTGGAGCAAGCGGACGGCTCGTTATGGGGGTGGAAAGAGCAGTGGCAGCCCGAATACAAGAAGAACGAACTGAGCACATGGGACAACAATCAGCCCGTCAAAGGAGCATGGGCGGAGATCAAGACTCTTGACAAGGGCGATGAGTATGGCAAAAAGAAGTTCAGGGTGACACTGCATGTAGACGAAATGACGGAGGAGAACGGCGATTATGCCCGCGACATCAACATCTCTTTCACAGGACGCGACACAGGACCGATGTTAGTGAACTAAAATCAGCAAAATCCGATGTAAAAACAAAAAAATATTGTACCTTTGCAGTCACGAATATGGCTCTTAGCCATACTTCTGTAAAGTATAACAAAAGTTGGACCGCTTCTGTCTGCGAGGATGGAAGCGGTTTTTTGATTTAGCTCTTTTACTTTTGCTGTCAACAAGAAGATGGCGTAACCACCACAAGCAGGAGTACGTGCAGCATAGAGCCGATAACAATAGTAAAGCCGTATCGACAAATATCGTCCCACTCAATACTCGGTAGCTTATAACGCTTCCATTGATACACCTCACGCAGCACCATTACGGGCAGCGCGAGAACGCCCACGAATATAGACGCAATAAACCATCCGATAGCACCTTGTCGGTTTCGCTTGTTCTCGTCGTAGCCTTCATCTACCATATCGAGCTGCGCTGCCTTGTAAAAAATAAAGAGCGTTGTCGCTCCCAATATGATGCAGTTCAATAACATCAGTATTCCTCTTATGTTCATGTGTTTTCGTTCTATTCTATTGTTATCCAAATCTGTTCTCCTCTCTCGTCAGCAGCTTTCAGAATAGGGTAGAGTTTGCGGAACGTCGCCTTTGAATTAAGCACCTTGCCCCTCTCCTTATTCTCGCCGACGAGGATGCAGCCCTCCGTGTCCTTCGCGGTGTTGCCGATGTGTATCAGCACGCCTTGGTAGCCTATCGTATTGCACAACCTTGGCAGTCTACCTTTGCAGAACTGATACTGTGCCCGACCTCCGAAGCGTGGCGATACCGTCTTCATGTCTACGAGGTATCTGCCCGTCGGTATAGCGGTTTCGCCCTTAATCTTCACTCCGCATATCTGCGCAACGCTCATCATCGAGGTCAGTCCTCTGTCCTTATCCTCGAGCGTGTCGCAGACGTATGCGCCATCTATATACATCTTGCCGATGGTATATGTCTCCTTTTTTGCTATTCGTCTTACTTTTATTTCCATGATTGTAGATTTAAATGAATAATGTTGTTACGATATTGAGTATTGCGCAGCAGCTGAAAACGTACAGCGCAAGAGCGAGGAGTATAATGATAGTTAATGTCATCATGTTACACCTCCATCTTCAACTGCGCAAAGCGCGTTATGTTAGTATTTCATTTTTACTCGCTGCCATCAGACAAACTTTGCTTCTCAAAGCCCTCTTCCATCTTCTTCTGCCAAGCGTAATATTCCTCCTGCGTTGCCTCTCGCCAGTTGTCGGCAGAGTCATTGTCCGCAAGATAAAGCGTTATGGCAAACGTTCTGCCACCCTCATTCTCGATATTCTTCTGTGTGAAATACTTTCCTTCTGATGCTGTAATCTTTCTCATTGTATTATATTTTTAATTTATAATTCTAAAATCTAAACTATGCTATAGTATATCCCTTTGCCGTGAGCTGCGCTATTCCATCCTCACCGAGTATTGCCTTAGCGTTTGCGTGGAGTTTTATTGTTATCACTCCCATGCCGTTAGACTTGCGGTCGTAGAGGGTAAGCAAAGTCTTCACGCTATCATTCTTCCATTGTGACAAGTTTGATAAATCAAGCGTACCACACTCGTCTTTCATCTTGCCGAAATTCTCGCCGAAGGTTAGGGTAGAGAGCTTTGAATTATATCCCAAAAAGTTTACCAAACTTGTTGCCATGCTCGTATCCCATTTTGAAAGGTCTAATGCTTCTAATGAGGAACAATTCCAGAACACTCCTTTCATTAAAGTTACCTTAGCCGTGTTGAAACTACTCACATCAAGTTTCTTTAGATAAGAACAAAAGTTAAACAGACTATTCATATTTGTTACCTTCTCTGTATTCCATCTTGACAAGTCAAGATTTTCTACGCGACTATGTCCAAACATAGAGTCCATGCTCATTACCTTGCTTGTGTCCCAGCATTCTACATTTATAGCCTCCGCTTTTGTATAAAAAAACGTATTCCTCATTGATAAAACGTTACTTGTATCCCAACTTGCAACATCGAGTTTTTTCAAATTCCAACATAAAGAAAACGCAAAATCAAGACTAATGCTTCTGCTCGTATCAAATCCGCTAACATCTAATTCCGTAAGACTCTCACAACCATGCTGTAAATGTTTCATACCATTTTCGACTAATCTCTTGTTCGCGAACAGTTTTAGTGTAGTCAAAGGGCAATTCATCTTGTTAAAATGGAAGTTTAGTCTCTTTACGTTTCTTAAATGGTAGTACCCATCTACTTGAAAATCAAGCGAAAATACGTCCTCAAACCTGTAATTTTTCCCTGCTTCAAGAATATACGTCTTACCGTTGACGTTAACTCCCATTGGCTGAATAGAGCATATATCCATCCACATATCGGGTATCTTTGCGCTCACCTCATCCACCTTCTTGTTTATCTTTGCCAACTGTGAGCACATATTAGCCGTACTTCCGTCCCTCACCACCTTCATAGTCAAGTCGGCAGACGAAACCTTATAACATACCACAATCTTGATAGCCGATGCCGTAGTGAAGTTTGAAACAAAACGGCAATAACCATCCTGCGGTAACTCTGCATCAGTATTAAGGATTGTCATAGGGTTATATGCTCCGACCTTAGTGGTATAGACACTTGGCAAGGATGATACGTTATTTCCGTCTTGGTCTGTAATGGTCGTGATTGATGATGAATAGTCGTATGTATAGGTGTAGGTCTTGCCGTTGTATGTAGCCTTTGCGGTCAGCACACGTCCGCTCTCGTCATACATATAAGCATAGTCAATGGCTCTTGTTTGCACCTTGTCTATAAACTCAGCAAACACGCACACGTCAGACGATGTTTCACCAGGATTAAAGAGATAGATATTTCCCAACTCCGCCGTGAACTCCGCAATCGCCCAACCCTGCTTGCTCACCTTCACTCCGTCAGCAGAGATAGCCACATTGTTCTCCTTTGCCGTTAGCGTGATATTTGGTTTGTCAGAATATATGCCCATGCTCTCCTTGATACGGGCAATATCCGCCTTCGTATTACTCGCCTCCTCCTGATCCATCAGGTCGAGAGTCTTCACCTCACCCGTCCTGTCCGTCACCGTCAGCACGTTGCCCTTTAGTTCTGCGTTTACCCTCTCCGCTTCCGTAGTCGCAGCCATAGCTTTCTTGGCTGTCTCCATTGCCACGGCTGCTGCATCAGTGGCGGTTTGGCGGCAGAAGACGTGTTGGATATTGCTTCGGACACACGTTTCTCACGCTCGGCATCAGCCTTTTCTCGCTCCACCTCTGCGTTCTGACGAGTTGCTTCCGCAGTTTCTCTCGCTGTTTCCTGTCGTACACGCTCGGTTTCCGACTCCTGGCGTATGCCCTCCTCGCGACTGCGTGTAGCCTCTGCTTCGGCACGCTGTCTCTCTGCTTCGGCACGCTCGTTCTCTGCGGTGTTCGCCTTGTCAATCGCAGCATTTGCAGCCTCCGAAAGCTCCGTAAAAGTAGCCGCTCTCTGCTCCTCGGCTGCTACACGTGCTTCCTCGTTGGCTTTTCGCGCTTCCTCGTTGGCTACACGTTCCATTTCGCTCTCCGTGCGCTGTGTCTCCGCTGTCTGACGTGTATCTTCACTCTTTACACGCTGCTCTTCTGCGCTTTGGCGGAGCGTTTCGCTCTCCACGCGCACATCCTCGCTTGCCTTGACGGCTGCTTCCGTTTCTCTTACCGCAGCAATGGCAGCGTCGGCATTGGCGATAAGCTCGATGATGGTTGCTCGCGCGGATATGGGTGGAAGGACAACAAGCGCGGTATCTACGGCAAAGCCTTCAATCTTCACATCCATGCAGCCCTTGTCGGCATTACCTCCGTTATCGCCCTCGATGTTGGTGTCACCCTCGGCTGTGTTGTCCTCAAACACTGTATCGCTGCTTGCGTTGTTGTCCACGATGGCGAACTGCTCGTATTCGTAGCTTCGCCAGTTAGCACCCTCCAGTACGCCCGTCACCTCCAAGGCGTAAGTGCCTAACGACAGTGTCGTGCCGTCAACGTCAGCCAAGAGCACATCATTAGACTCCTTGTCGATGGTGTAGGGGAGTGCGGTACGCTTGTACTTGCTAACGACGTGCACAGCGATGTCGGTGCAATCAGTCAACGGGAACGAAACCTGTTCCCCATTGACTATCTTTTTTACGGGTATGCGCAACGTAAAATCATTGCCTCTAACTATTTTCTTCATATCTTAATCTTTTGGTTGTTCTTTTTCTGTTGTGGTTATAGGCTCGTCAGCAGTACTTGTCGGGTCGGATTCGCTTTCAAGTGCAGGTTTTTTAAACGGTAACTGTCTGCCGTTCCATACCACAGTGCAACTATTCTGACCTTTATTGACAACGCAGGTCATCATCGCGCCTTGCCCTCTGCCAAAATATTTGCTGGCATGGTCGAAATTCATACTCGTATATCCGATTGTAGTCATTTCTGTATCACTATCATTGACAACAATAATGGTCTGTCCGACATACGCCATAGCCTCGTAAACCGTCTTTGTGCTCAGTTTGCCCCAGTATGTATGGTTGGGCATGTAGAAAGGTGGAACAATAACAACAGCAGCCTTAGTCATCGCCTTTATGTTACCCGTAAACTTCACAAAGCTACCTGTCTTCTCGAAGTCAATCTGGATATTTCCGAGAGCCAGTGCCGGCACGTCTAGAACGTACTCCTTTAGGTTTTCAGGGGTAATCTCCGTTATTTTTTTGCGGATAAGCCCCGAGAATATTCCTGCGCCAACCTCCAGCAAGCCGTCCTTATTCACGCTCGCGGTTGTCTCGCCGCTATTGTTGCGTATCTCGAACTTGTCCGCAGTTGCCGTTATTTTGCCGTTCTCGATGTCGAAGCCAGTGCGCAGTAGCTTTGCAGCAATGCCACTGTCCTCGATAAAACCGCTCTTGCCCTCTATCCAATCGGTAGGCGTTGCACCGACCTCCAACTTCGGCATTGTCACCCACGCCTTACTGCCTTGCAGACAACGGATGAGGACATAATTAGGTATGTCAGTGCCCTCCGAACGCCAGTGTACCCAATAACGCTTCCACTCGCTTGTGAGAGAGAATCGACGACCTCCGTCGGCGTTGCTTGTTGTTGTATCGCGCTCGCTGTCCTCGGCGAATATGCTTAGATTAGAACCACTAAACATGTATGCGTCGATGCTGCCGGAACCTTTTGCCATAAACGAGAACATATAGTCCTCATCTTTCTTGATGATAGAGCTAACGCTCCACCGCGCCATCTCAATGTTTTTGGAAGCAGCGTTTGTATATATTACCGAGCATCCGTTGTTGTACGACTCGTTAGTGACCACTGACGCATCCATTCGTGTCAGGTTGCCAGTCTTATTAAATGTGCGTGTATTGTCGAGCAGGTTGCCCCCGATGTAGTCGTAATCGTCAGGCGATGCGCTCCAACACACAAAGTCCTCCGCAGTACCCTCTATGAGGATAGGGTGGGCGATATACGCCTGCTGACTCGCAGTAGATGCGTTAGCCTTTAGACACGCCACGGAAATCCACTCATAAGGAGCGTTCGCTGCAACGGTAAACGTCTTCTGAAACAGATGCCAGCCGTCGCTTGGCGTTATCGTTACGCCGCCTAAATACGCACTGCCGTTAGGACCGGTATATCCACCTGGTCGCGACGTGTCGGTTGCCGAGCTATGCCATATCGTCTCGCCCACAATTTCTACTTTGGCTGACTTCGTGCGAGCCCAAAACGCCAGTGTGTACGTTTTGCCCTTGGTTACATGTATGTTGCGAGAGTTCGCCGCTCCACCCCATTGCGCACCGCCTGCCTTGGCATCGGGCGCGAATATCACATTAGCACCCTCATGCGCCGACGTGCGATATATCTTAGACCTTAGAAGAAAGCAGCCTTCGCCTTGCTTGCGGAACAACGAGCCGACGAGCAGGTTACGTCGCTCGGCAAGAGTGTAGCCTACCTTCATCGCTATCTGTGTAGTGGTCTGCTTTATCTCAGAGCCGGCTGACTCTATCTGCTGGGTTACATCCGTCTTTGTCGGATAGTCCTCCCCCACCTTTAAGAGTATTTGATTTGGCATCTGCTTTAGTTCTGAACTCATCTTCGTTATCTGTCCGTCAAGCTCTTCTTTGTTTCTTTTGACCGTTGTTCTGAGCCCATCCACGGACATCACAAGCTCCGCAAACGACTGCGTGCTTTCTATCTCGCCATTAGCCTTGCGCGTAACGAACCTAAACTTATCGGCTATGGCGAACATCTCCTGACGCGACAGGACAAAGACCTCCTTGTTACCTAACGAGTAGCTATCTACGCCTTCGTACATCTTTAACGATGGCGCATCCGCTCCGTATGCCGATAGGACAACGACCGACTGGCGTGCCGTGTCCGTCGTATTGCCCATCTGTACAAGCTCGTCACCTGCCTGCGGAATATCGCTGCCAGTATCACAATCGTCAGCAAGTAAGTCGATGAAATCTTTACCTACCTTGTACACCTTACGCCAGTAGTATCTATTCTTCACGTTCTCATTCACGCCCTCCTTTACGTTGAACGTCTGGCAGCGCACGAGGTCGCCCATCACAAATTGGTTCTCAATCTCCTCGTCGCCTTTCTTCTGTGAAAAGTAACAGCGGTAAACATCGTAACGTAGGGGAGAGCCGTCGTATTCGGGAAGAACCGTGAACTTCTCAAAATAGACCACATTGCTAATCTTCATAGCAGCAGGCGACAGAACAATCTCACCACCTACGCTTTGAAGCTCTCGGATTACGAGCCTTACGAACTCCGCCGCCTTGCGCACAAGCAGTCGGTCTACCTCCAAGTAACTGTCACCACCTCCGTCGTAATCACCAAGTTTAAAACCAGAGCCGAGCGCGCCCGAACGGAACGCAGCTGACACAACCTCTTTAAGGATAGCGATGCCGTCGGGGGTTATCTTGTGAATTTTATTATTAAAAATAAATTTTATACCACTTGGAAAACTGATAACACCTTTTGCTTCATCGTCGTGCACACTCGACAAAGCATTATCGTCAAGATATTTAGGTGTGACAATATCGGTATCCGAATCAAGAGGGGTTTTTGTGTTGGTAATTCCAGATATAGCCCCCGCTTTCCCTTCAAACGCAATGCTGCCGCCGGTCACAATAGTTACAGCCTTTGCAAATAACTCGCGGAACCACGTGCCAGGTTTCATTGTTAGTTTTTTGAGAAACGTTACAATACTGTCGGTCTGCGAATAGTGGTACCACTCGCTTTCAGTTCCAATGGCGGATATGGCTTCGTCGGAAGACAGATAACCCCAAAAACAACGTGTGTCCCAATCGCGGGCTATGGTGCCGTTGTCGCCTGACGACGTTATCTTGCCTTGCAGGAAGATGTAGTAGTACTTCTCATCACCAATCTGTTCGGCGTTCGCGTTCTTGCCGTAGATGTCAATCTGCTCAGACGGAAACACAATCCATGCCGAAGCCGCAGAACTTAAACTGCGCGGTATGGCGGCATAGACATATTTTTCGGTGTGCGAGTTGAACACAGTAGGCGAAGCCTGCAACGGCCAACGGCGATAATTGTGGCCGGCATCATAGCCGATGATGTCCTTGACGTACACAAGTATCTGGGCACCGCTGACGCACGATGCCTGAACATAATCGGGATAACCAAGGGCATTCAGCTCGATATGAAGTGCCGTAGACGAAATCCAATAGTCTTTGGTTGTTGCTTGTGTCATATATTATGTTGATTTTTCTGTTGCGAATTTAGCATAAAACGCTCTATTCATACGGACATACGCAAACGACCCCAAGGGCACGTGCGTCTCTTGAGGTCGCAAGCCGACTGCAAGCCGACCGGTTCCTAATTCAAAACTCAAATGATGGTACTTCCTCGGAAGTCGAGTTTCGCCGTAAACGACACGCTGTGTACACCTTCTTTTGTCTTATCATCAAAAGAGATTTCGTCGTCGGCTGTGATGGTGCAAGGCAGAAACTTGCCGTTGATGTTTATCCATGCGTGTTCTGTCATCAGGAACTCATGCAGATACCATGCGAGCCATGCTTCATCGAGAGGGTCAGTCTGGAAGTTCCATTCCTCCTGATTGTTCTGCTTGCGAGTTGCTGCGCGTGAGATCGAGCGCAGAGATTCTTTCTGCGTCAAGGTGTAATTATTGGTTGTAATACTGAGCTTTTTGCTATATACTCTCGGTACACTGACGCTCTCCAATACACCGAACGAATTGATGAAGCGGAACTCCGTGCGACGGACAGCTTCTGCCTGCGGCATGGCATAAACGCTGATGTCGCCAATGGTTTGTCGTCCTTCGTTGGTTATCGTGAAAGCCTTGGCTTCGGGCGCATCCCATGTGGCTGTGGTGAAGTCGATGGCAGGCGAGTAGGGATCTACGTAGATGATAGTTTCGCCTACACATGCCAACTGCGGTATGGTGGTGGGCTTGCGTGTCATGCGGCTAACGGGCATTGTGTCGTTTGTGGCCGTGAGTCGGTCGTAATCGGAGAAGCCTCCGAATAGGGTCTGCTTCACATCGTCTCCGGACAAGTAAGACACCGGTGATGTCTTATGTACTTCACCGTTAAGCATATACTCGTCGTATGCCGACACATTGAATTTCACTACGGGCATTGCACCAGGTTCGGGCTTGTAAACATACGAATCGCGAAAAGAACGCAGAGCAGAGGAAATATCAACCACAACAGCCCGAACTTTTTCACTAATTATAGGTTCCGACATCTTTATGATTTCATAGTTCCCGTCACTTATACCACATTTTATCTCGAATATCATACGATGAAAAGAAGGTGTGTCTTTTAAATTGACAGGCCTAACTATAAATAGAATAGGATTTCCATTAAACACCGAACCTGAATTTAATCTTAAATAACTTGCCATTGCTTTAATTATTAATTGGTAATTATTATTTATTAGTTAAATGCTATAAATCTCAAGCTCTACTTCTCCCATTCCTTCCTTCGCCGACACGTCGGCATTTACCTTGTTGATTAGACACTTCTTGCCGTCGATGGTCCACCACTCTTTCCAGTGGTTCTGAATGTCGACTATCTGTGCTACGGAGGCGAGGCACCTGACGTAATACTTCTTGCGATGAAGGAGGAAGTAGATGTAATCGACGAGGAAAACGTCTACGTAGCCTCGGTTCTTTACTGACGGAGTGTTTACTACGAGGGGAGCGTCTGCCCATTCGGGCTGCACCCAAGCACGGGGCTTCAGTGAAAAACGTTCCTCATTGCCGTTGCCCGGCTCAATACCGTTGTAGTCGTACTCCACGCCGTAGGGGTCGATAGAGTCGGTTGTCAGGGCATACTCACCTGCCTTTGTGCGCCATTTCGAGTTGCCGAAACCGTCGTAGTTGTAGTCATAGGACTCGTGTGTCGAGTCAATGCCGCCACCTCGCATGATAGCCACCGACAAGCCCCAATCGTATGACTGTAGGGGCGAGTTGCCGTCGTCGGTGGATGAGGGGTCGTAGCTCTCACGCAGCGAGAGCTCTTCAGTAACGTAGAAGTCAGCCACCATTGACGACATGGTGTTCTTGACGTACTGCTTCACGAACTCATGCTCCATATCCTCGTCAATGAGAGCTGCCATCTGGGTCTTGGCGTAAGAGCCGTTTAATTTGACAATCTCAAGTCCTTCGTATTGCTTGCCCACCTCGGCGGGCTGTTTGGGACTGTCCGTGACACATTTGCTACCAGTGCTGGAAGCAAGAGCCTTGCGATAGTTGGCATCCACCATTCCTACGGGAACAAATGACGATTTGAACTCAACGATATAGTCTTCATTAAGTGTAGAGCAATCGCCTTCTTCTACTCCCTTCATTGCTGCCACCTCAAACAATCGTGGCTTCATATCGCCGGCATTAGTAAAATCCTTGTCAATCTTCACACGATATTTATTGCCAGTCTGAAGGTCAACGAATACGCTCATTTCGGTATTTAGGACACGATGAATGATGTCCTTATACGTAAGACTCGTCACGGTGCGGTCTTTCGGATATTCGATGTAGTCGTAATCGGTATTGAAATCCTTTACGGCATTTTTCACGTTGTCCTTCTGCTCCTTTGCTTCGCTCTCGGCAGCATATCCGGCACGCACACCGGTTATCTTCTCGGTCATGGGCACCATTGAGAGTACTTCGGCATGGAAAATGCGAGGGTCAGGATTCTGCTTACGGAACACATCGCGTATGAGATAGGCAGTTACCTTTTTCTGCTCGTAGTCGTAATGAAACTTAATACCAAACTGCTGTTCAAGCGAGTCAATAACGTCTGATACCGACTCGGCAGGGAAGTTCTGCTCGTTGGCATACATACGGAAGATGCTTGCACTCATCAGTGCCTTCTTGATAGTACTCTTGCAAGTAATGCTTGCCACCTTGTCGGTGCCTACGGTAACGGTGGAGAATTTACTATCCTGCACCGCTACAACCTCGGTGTCCTTGAATACGCCCTGATTGTAGAAGCTACCGTCATACGGTTTCTCTACTACCTCATACGTTACCTTGCGATACTTCACCTCCTGAACGCTCTTGTTCTTCGGGTTTTCGAGTTTCAGTTTGCCGCCACATCCACGCGAACTGAGCCATGCGTTTACATCATCAAATAGGTTTGCAACTTCCTTTTCGCTGTTGGCTTGCTTCTGAAAAAAGCCAACCTTTACGTCGCCTTTCTTTTTCAGTCCGGCAATAACCTCCTTGTCTTTCTCCCTATAAGTATCCTTGGCATAAAGCGGTTCGATGTTGTAGGCGCACTTTGTAGTGAAGAAGCAGAGGCGGTTTAGGTCGCCGATGGCTGTAAGTGCCGAATTGTCAAACTGCACACCAAGATGCTCAAAGAGGCAATCGAGGAAGAACAGCACATAGAAGCAAATGCCCGACTGTGGACGGTTGGCATCCAATACCCATACAGGTCCACGGTCTTCGTACATTTCTTGCTCCAGTGTGCTTAGGTTTTCCTCGCCATCTCGTCCTTTGATAGAATTTACCACTTTGGATGATGTTTCTCCCTTTTCGTCAATATCGTAATGCTTATAGCACACACGGGCATTGCAGTACGGTTTCAGAGGGTAGGGGTCGCTTACGTTGATATACGACTTCAGCACTTCGGGTACTTTCACTTCATTGCCGTTAGGATAAGTGTATGTCTTTTTCAGTTTGGCTTCGTGATTGCTGCCTTCCTCCACACATTGTGCAGGGTAAGAGAAACCGAGAGCTTGAGGGGAAAAAGATGATTCGGTTTTGTCTTCACCCACCGAGCCATACTTCTTGTTGCCTTTCTTGCCCTCGTATTTAACGACTACATCAGTATTGTACTCCACGCTTACGTCCACCTTATCAATCTTCTCGCCTATAAGAAGCTGATCCTTGTATTTAGAAGGTATAGGCACTTCGTTGCACTTGAGGTCGCTTATAAGGTCGGAGAATGATTGCGTGCTTGCGTCGATGTTTAGAGAGAGGGAGTCTTCCAGACGTTCGTCTTCCTGGATAATGGCGGTGCCGGAGGCAAGGGGCACTCCGTCGGCTATTATCTGCATGGGTGTGTGCTCGTAGCTGACGGGGCGGATGTCGGAGTTGACATCATCCACGTTCTTTAGAAAACGACGGTTGCCTTCCAAGGGGATCTCTACTGGATAGGAGAACATATCAACGTCGTTGAACAAGGGATTGCTCAACTCGATGCTGATGGATGCGTCTTCCTTCAGGGCGAGGGGCTTGCCGTCGGCAAGAATGGTTAGTTTGCTGTTCATGTTGATTTTTTTAATAAGCCTTACTGAGCCTTACTGGGCCTTTCTAAGCCTTGGAAAACTATTAAGCCTTGCTAAGCCTTGCTGGGCTTTAAGTGTTATACTATTATTTTGGCATTGCCATATAGCGTGATGTTGCGGTCGGTATTACTGAACACCTTTGTGTCGCCGTAGGCTTCAATCTTCAGATAACTTTCTGCGCTTATCTTGCCACCGTGAGCCTCGCATTTCACGCTGCCATGAAGCAGGGCTTCGGCAGAAGTCCATAACCGAGAATGGTCGGATGCCCACACAAAACCTTTACTGATATGCCCATAAGCGTAATCGTTTAGAGAAACGAAAGTCTTGTCTTTCTTTTCACTATACACCTGACTGTGCCCCCATGCTTGAACGGAGGCCGAACCTAAAAGGTAGCATTTGGCGTAGTCGTACACGTCAACGAGGATGTCGCAATCGGTCACTATCACAAGAACGTACTCGGGTGCGGTCTTCGGGCACTCGTTGACATAGATGCCGGCGGCGTTCATTTCTTCCTTCAATGAAGGATAGAGGGCAGGCAGACGGTCGTTAATGATGTCGGCATACTTGCTCTCTACTATGTCTTCCCAGTTGGATCGCCACACAGCCATAAGCTGACTGATATTTTCGGTGGCAAGCATGGCACGATAGCCCTCGGCGCAAGCGTGGCGATCGTGGCAGGCATGGGTGCAAATAGTCTTTAATATCTCGAATGGTGTCATTTCATTTCTTCTTTTACTTTCTCAAGAATAGCCTCGTAGCCTTTCAGTTCGTCTTCGGTCACGATGTCGGTGTAGTCTTTGCGGAGTTGGGCGATGCGGTCGGTAAGGCCTTTTGCACGGGCTTTGGTCGAAGGCTTGTCCTTTCGCAAAATGTACTTGATGAGAGCGTTGGCTTCGGCTTTGTGCTTGGCTGCTGCGTCGCGAGCGGCTTTCACCTCGGGGCGGTCGTTGGCTATCTTGTCGGCTACCGACTGGGCGAAGAGAGGGTCACGGGCGAGTGCCTTGTCATAAAAAGGACGGAACTGGGCGCGTAAATTCTGCGGTGGGACGTTGCACGCCTTCTCTATTCGGGCAATGTATTCGGGGTCGCCGGTGCGTGGGGATAGGCGAAGGTATGCCTCGCCAATTTCACGGTCTACGTTGATGTAGATACGAGGGAGGATGTCGCTTTCTATCTTTACGGCACGGGTGGCGAGAAGGGCAATCTCTTCTTCCGTGTAGATAGGTCTGCCAGCCTTCTCATTGGCTTCGACCATGGTCTTGGCTTGCTCAGACTTTGCTGCCATCTCGTTGCGCAAGGAGCGCACGGTGTTGACTTGCTCTTGCAGTCGGACGGAGAGGAACGGTCGGAGCTGCATGAGGTTGGGCATGGTGGACGCTATGGTCTCGCCGTTGGGGTTGGCCACGATGCCGCCGTAGGTGAGAGGCTGCAAGGTGAGGTCGGGTTGCAGGTCGGGGAAGAGCGAGCGACGTGCTTCCTCAAGAGCCTTCTCCTTCTGCTGCTCGGCATAGAGAGCCTGTTCCTCCTTGGTGGGGCGACCGACGTGACGCTTTATCTCTGTGCAAGAGGTCTGCATGGTTTGCAGATAGGTGAGGAGCTGGCGCACACGACGATGATAGTCGCGGAAACGTCGGCTCTCCTTTACGAACGACATTGCCCGTGGGTTCTGCTCAAGAAGAGTAAGACCACGCTCGAAGGCTTCACGCTGATCGGAGGTGAGCATACGGGCGGTAAGGGCAGGGGTTAGAATGCGGATTATTTCTTCCATAATGTTGCTTTTTATAATGGGCCTTACTGAGCCTTACTGGGCCTTTATAAGCCTTGGAAATACTAATACAGCAGTGGCGACACGAATATCTTGCTGTCTGGCTGGTTGTTCTCGTAGCCTTTGCTTGTTGAGTCGGTGGTGTTGGTTGAGGGATTGTCGGGGGTAGTGTTGGCAGCGTCCGCTGCCTTGCGCATTTCCATGAGCCGGAGCACCGAGGAGCGTAAGGCAATGGCTTCGTTGTGGGCAGCGGCTCGGCGTGCCTTGTCAATAGTGAGAATTGTTGTGCGCTCTTCGAGGTGGGCCACCATCAGGCGACGTACCTTGCGAAGAAGGGGCTTATCGTTGGGATTGTCGGTGTGGAGCAGACGCTGCACCGTGTCTTCGCCAATAGCCTCACTGATGTATTCGTCTTGAATGAAGTGAAGGTCGGGCAGAAGACGGATGAACTTCTCACGATTCTCGTAGATGTCGAGGTATTGCTGAAGGTCGGCACATGTGGCAATGAGGAGGTCGTGGTGGGCGTAGTAGTACTGACTCTCCTGCCACAATAGGCTTATCTCCTCAATGGCCTTATGCTGCTCGTCCTTTGGCTCGGTGGTCGGTGGGTCGGTGGAGTCGGCTTCGGCAATGGCTGCGGGTGTAGCCATTTTGCGTGCCCAACCTTCAAGCATTACGAGCATCTGATTGAGCGAAACCATTGCCTCGCGTTTATAGCCCTGCACACCCTTGTCAAGCAGGTCTTTGGATGCCGTGCCGTAGTCGTCACTTGAAGCCACGTTGATGCCAGTGCCGTTGATAGAGAGAGCCTGTGTGTAGGCGAAGCGCGACATGGCATCGTATGTTACCATGCGCTGTGCCATAAGCAGGAGTTGCATCCAGGGCTGCTGAGCGTGCTCGCCGTTGCTGACTGCCATGTAGAAGTCGTCGGGCGAAACGGTCTGATAATACTCGCATAATCGGTGGTAGAGCGAGTCACCCAACTTGTCGCGCAGAAAATCTTTCTCGCTGTTGTCGAGTATGCCTTGAAGAGAATTTATCTCGTCGATGGCGTTGCTGGGAATGTGGAGCCGTAGCTCCTTGATGGTTGAAATAATCATAACTACGAATTTTGAGTTTTGAATTTTGAGTTATCGGTAGACCGATTTGCAACTCGTTTCTTATGCCTACAGTATCTATGATTTTCTTTTTGTCCTTTCAAATGAACTATTAACATGGGCTCCGTGTACAGGTACGCGAGAGCATCCACGAGAAGGTTTACTGGATGTAATCGTGTAGGGTGTCCAGTAGCCGATAGACTCTGCCAACTGAAAAAGTTTCTCAACTTCATCAAAAGCCATTAAACCACTTGCAATTTTCCAACCTTGATTCAGGTCTAATCCTACATGGGAGAAAATGTAGTTTTCAAAACCTCTGGAAGGTTTGCTATAAATGTTTTTCGCTTGCTTATCAGCAATATACAATTTGTTCAGACCCAACTTTTCGTGAACGTAAAATGCGTAACATTCAAGTTTATTGTCGGTTGAATAGAAACGCTTTACTGCCACAATAGCGTAGTCGGCGCGAGAGTAGGGGGAGACGTTCTTGAGTTTTAGTATTCTACCATGAGGAAAATCAAACTCCTTGAAAGTGCTTATGGCCGGTTCGAGACGCGGACATTCTAACTTCAAATATCCCTTCTTTTTCTTCAATTGAGACGAGAGTGCAGCAACTTTATCTTCCAAGTCAAATATTCGCTTTTCTTGAGCCGCGCATTCGTCCATCAAAAGACCATACATCTTCAGTAGGCCTTGCATCGTTGCTTCCTTTATTTTTTCTACATTTTCCATATTGCTAATTGTTCTATAAATCTTTTTGTTATATTTAGCATCAGAGCGTTCATTAAAACAGCGTGAGTTGCGCTTGCTCCAACTTGATGCGCTTGCAAGCCTTGTCGTAATACTCCTTGTTGAGCTCGAAGCCGATGAAGTTGCGCTTCTCGCGGATGGCTGCAATGGCGGTGGTGCCGCTGCCCATACAGTTGTCCAAGATGGTGTCACCCTCGTTGGAGTAGGTACGAATGAGGTACTGAATAAGATCGACTGGCTTTTGGGTAGGGTGGAAAGAGTCATGGACGTTTCGCTGGAATACAACTATATCAGTCGGGTATTTCTCATCGGTAATAATATCGTCCGCTTTCCCAAAGTTTCCGTAGCATCGGTTTGTTTGGTCGTTTATCTGCTTACCTCTACTATGGTTGCGTTCATGTGGCAGGCATTTACGCATTTGCGGATGATAGGTAGGCTGTTGATCATAGAAAACAGAGATTGTTTCCGTCCGTTTCAGAGGAATCTTTTTGGCATTCAGAAAACCAGTTGTGCGGCACTTATCCCAAAAGATATTATATCTCCACATCTTTTCATTGCTCATCATAAGTTTTGCAGTAAACATACCTTGGCCAAAAAGGATGATAGCTGCATTAGGTTTTGTGATGCGCAAATATTCGTTCCACATAGGCTCGAAAGGAATGGCGTTATCCCATCCACCTCCTTCACTCTGTTTGTTCAGAACTTCATACGGCAAATCGCACACGATGCAATCCACGCTCCAGTCCGGAATCCTTTTCATTCCTTCGAGGCAGTCTTCATTATATATCTTATTCAGTTCTATCATTCTCTATATCATTTGTTCGTTACTATTCCTGCATCGTCACCCCCGTTTTCGAGTTATCCAGTGTGGTGAGCACTTCACGGTCAATCTGCCACACCAGGTGCGGGTCCCAGCCATTGAATTTGCTTATCACCTCCAACGGACGGAGCATGAGCTGCTGCAATGGGGCAAACTGGATCTGCTTTACGAGGAAGCGCTCGCGGAGGTCGGTGCCACCCGATGATGTAGCGTCACCTGGGGTGTTGCCGATGAGCTTCGAGTCCAAACCCATGGCAAAGAAGATGATGGATGATATTTCCTGAAGCTCGGTTTTCTCGGCTTGCGCTTGCGAGTTGGCTTTGCTCTCAATCTCCACAATCTCCCAAGCCTTGTGCTCCTTGCCGTCCAAGCCAGTGAACACGGCAGAGATAAGAGCCTGACCTGCGTTGTCGGGATTAGACAGCCAGCGATTGATGTCTGTGAACACCTCTTGCTGTATCTGTGCCATCGTCTTGCTCTTGTTCTCGCCCTGTTGGGTGTAGAGCTGCTTGAGGTATTCCTGATGGATGTAAATCACGCGACCGATAATATTGCTGTTGCGCTTACGAGTGAGACGGTCGTCAACAATGGTGAAGGCATACTCAAAGATGCTTCCGGCAAAGATGCTGTGCCAAAGGGCATCGGCATAGTAGGGACCACCGAAGTCGCGTGGAGACATGATGAAGCGTGTGGGGCGGTTCTTGCGGCTCACACGCTGCTGACGTGCCTCACGCACATGGCGTTTGAGGTCTGAGACGGCTGTGTCGGCTGCGAGATAAGGCACGGCAGCAATGCGACGGTCGGCTTCGGTGAGCGTCTGGGTGGAGTCGAGCCACTGGTTAGAGAGGTAGGCATAGTTGATGCGATACTGACTGTCCATGCGTTCCAGTCGGGTGGTGAACACCGAGCGAGGTTTTATGCCGACAATCTTCGGGTTCCACTGTGATGTGGGCACGGGTCGGCCGTTCTCGTCCAACTGACGTTGGTTGAGCTGTAGCTCACAGAAGCATTGCGACATGAGCGACATATCGCCTGCCATCTCAAGATAGGTGCGCATGAGGCCGTTGTTCTCGATAAACTCTTGCAGCTCCTCATTGGTGCGTTCCCATTCTGCCAGTGCTGCCTTGAGCGACTTCATCTCTTCGCTGTCTTCACTCTCAGAATTGGTCTCCGATTTTAAGAATTGGTTATCCGATTGTGAGAGTTGGTTATCCGATTGTGAGAGTTGGTTATCCGATTGTGAGAGTTGGTCTTCCTTAGCCTTGAGGTCGGCTATCTGTCCGCGGAGCAGGGTGCCAGCCGAGGGGAAGGGGATAGACTTCTCGGTGATGTTGCCACCGACGTACTGCGTATAGTGATACTTGGCGCATGGTCCGCGACCAACGAGAATCTTCTTCACGAAATCCACTCCCGCTGCCGGAAAGGGCGACATCTTGGAAAGCAGATACACGAGGTTGGGCAGTCGGTTGCCCACGCCCCACTCCATAAATCCCAGTCCAGGCGTACCCACACCTTCGGGCTTGGCTTTGTTCTCGCCGCCCGACGAACCGAACACGGCGGAAATCTCCCGTCTTGCCGCATTGCCTTCCGCTCCGGTCATGGTGGCCGAAGCCGTGAGTTTCTGGTGAACGTACTCGCCCCACGAAAACACGTTGCCTCCCTGCTTGGGCGCACAGAACGCGCCAGGCAGAACGGCCTCGTAGCCTTGCGACTGGAGCTCCTCACTACGCTGTTGGAGCTCGCTGATATTGCTAACTGTTGTCATTGTGATGAATGTGTGTATTGTTAAATGTTATAGCGCAAAGATAAGGAAAGACGGGGAGAAGGAGTAGACATGGTTAGAGGAGGGGATAAACAAAAAGCCCTGCTTTCCTCACGGACAACAGGACCATGCCTAAGTTAAAATTAAGAATGAAACATCCAGTCAAAGTATGATGTTGGTCGTGTCCGCCTACATGTCGTAGTCGCACATATTGTTTGCCGAGCACAACTCATAGTTCTCCACGTTCTCAATCACCATATCTTCGCCATTGAACTGCTTGATGATAATCTTGCGATGCAGAGCGTCTGGGTGTACACTGCGGATATTGTTGTTGGAAATCAATATCGGGTGGTTGGCTTCTTTGGTATATACCATAAGATACCACGGACCAGTCTTGTACTGATCCATCACCAATGCAATCTTGGAGTTAAGAAGCGAGGAAACCTTGTCGATAGCTTTCTCTATTAACTTCTCCTTGTGCTTCCGTCCGAACTTGTCGAGCCAAGAGGAGATTAAGGAAAGCACGAAGATAATCAAGAGGATTATTAACGCTGAAATAATTGATACCATAATCGTTGTTGTTTTAATTGTTTATCGTTTGATGTTCCACATGTGCTCAGCTGGACCTACGAGCACATCTATGTTTGCGCCCTGCTTCTGAGCCACCGTCTCCACCCATTTAAGCTGAATAAACTGCTGTGGGTTAAGATTCATCTCGCTCATATACGCCTTATCTGCCACAGCCTTTTGACGCTCAGCCTTCTCGCGAGCCACCTGAACCTCGTATTCACGTTCCTGCGTCTGCTTGGCCTGTACCATTTTAGCCGTGCGGTTCATTTCGGCAAGCTGTTCCTTGTTGGGTGTTGCCTTACCGATAATAACATCCTTAATGATAACGGGCATCGGCTTGTGCTTGGAGAGGGCTGCAACGTAATCCTGCATCTGCTTCAGAATCTTCTTGTCGATAGTGCTCAATACCTGACGGTTAGACATCAAATCGAATGGACTATACTGTGAGATATGGTCTCTGACAAGATTGCAGAAATAGTTGTATAAATTAGTATTAAACCAATCGCGTCCATAGTTCTGCAACAGTATGGGAGAACGACCCTGCTCCACCTGCGTGACTATGACAGAATGGAAGTCGAGCGGAGTGTTGTCGTCGGAGAAGATGTCGTCAAGAAGCACCTCGTGGCGTACCGGAACAATCTTGAATGTCTCGGCACGAGTACTCAGTGCACACCATGTCAGACCACTCTGAACTGGAGTGTCGTCAACACCACCATGTCCGAATATCCATGGTTTCTTTACCAACACGGTTTCCTCGTCGGCATCGGGCGACACAAAACGACACGAGGATAACATCACTACTGCGACAAGCGCAAAAAGAATTGAAAATAATTTTCTCATAATTGTTTCTTTGTCTATAAATCCGTTAATTAAAATAAGATATGCAGTGGTTATAGCGTTTTCCTTCGTCTCGCTCGTCTGCATCAGAGCCCGTTAATTACGTTTTACGGAGTGGCTACATGCGACACACTGAGTACGATCCCTTGGCCTTCGGGATAAGTTTCTTTTTTGTCATCAGATTTTACGGATTTCACGGATTTTAGTTTGTTTCATTTGATGACAAAAGAAAAATCCATTCAATCCGTTTAATCCGATGTAAAAACCTTTTCTCGGGAAAACTCCATCCTTTCCAATTTTGTAAGAATTGGAAAGAACTGGAATGGTAATACACTCGCCGATGTTATGCCTCAAACTCCGAAGACAGCTTCTGATCGCCACCCTAAGAAGAGTCCATGTCTGCTTTTCCGTTGGACTTGACGGTGGTGCGATAGCCCTGCTTCTTGGTAGAAGGATAGTAGGCTTTCGTCTTACTCAATTCCAATGACATTGCCATAAAAAATGAAGTATTAAATTAAACATTACATATACCCGAACTAAATGGAAGTATCTATTTTATTTCTTCGTATGCTTGTGCAAATCTACTAAGAATTGTTTTGGTGGTGTGGACATGCTTTACAGCTCCACCAACATCTTAATCTCTTGATTACCCCCACTGTGTGTGAGACAAGCCGGACTTAAACCTTTGGCAGAATATACACGACGTGCACTCTCGAACATATGAGTGTAGGGTGGTGTCTGCATCATGCCGACTACGAGGGTGCGTGTGGAGCTATTCAGCACTTGCCATCTTTTCGTGTGCGTCATATTCCTTTTTGTTGTCGTAGAGATAAGCACATAACACGCATTTCTTGCCGAACACATCCGCTTTCATCAAATGATGACAGGCGCAACACTCGCCATCACCAACCTCTCGCTTGGTCTTTTGGCGAATTTTATAGTTGTACGGACATTCCTGTCCCATTTCAACGAACTCGGCTTGATTAAAGCGGTTTATAAGCTCCTCTTGCTCGTCTCTTTGCTTTCGCAAAACCTTATAGGTGCTTTCGAGCGCATTGGATTTTCCGTTCAGTTCATCATACATCAGCTCCAAGTTTTTATACTCGTTCGTAAGAGTCTTGTTATCTTTTTCCAGTTTGTCGCAATGGTCGCGCATCTGCATCATTTCGCCAAGCGTCTACTTTGTCGGATCTTCGTCCTTGCGCTTCTCCCGTCCGTCCAACTGGCGAACAACTTCGTTGTAGTCGTCCATGAGCTGATGCACGCGCTCTGTCATCATCATGTTCTCTGCCTTCAGGTCGGCAATAATGCAGGCAAGTGCCTCCATGCGTTTGTTTGTTTCTTTTTCCATAGTCTCTATGTTTTATGGGGTTCTGTTTAATTATACAACATGCTCATTAATGCCGCAGCCTGCCTGCTTGTACTGCTGCGACGCAGACACTGCCATGTCTTCCGGCTTGCCCTTGCCTTTCCAGTCGGGCAGTCGCTCGGCTGCCTGGGCATTGCTGCTCTGCATGGTGCCGATTACGTTGTCGCGAACGCCCATCAGTCGGAAACACTCTTTGGGTGTGAGCTTGCGGATAGCGTAGCTCTTGATGGTGCGGTCAGTGAAGTTGAGTTTTGTAATCATATTGTCTTTGCTTTATTCATATTCTTCAATCAGAAATACATTTTGCTGCCATGCGTTAATTGTCACGGTCGGGCAAACGTCAGTGCCTAATCTACCTCCGTCGTTGTTACCACGAGGATATTGGTAGAGGTCGTGATTAGTCATATCTATCTTCTTCAACCTCTTTGGTCCACGTGGTTTCATCGTGAGAAGAAAAGACGGTGTAAGGGTGATCGTCCCAATCATTAGCCATTCGCGCTTCGTTCAGCATATCTCTTGTGTAAAAACATCTAAACATAAGACACGACAAAGCCTTAAACTGGTCTTGAGTAAGAAAAACCTCCTGCTCGCCGCAAGTGATACCTACATTATCAGTAATGGTAGAATAGAACAACTTTACGTCCTCTTCCTTTCCCGTGTCCTCGTTCTTTACGATTATCTTTTCTGTATTGTAACTCATAATTTATTTCTCCTTTTATAATTCTACAAAAACACACAATCCTCCGCTTGCTGCGGTCAGAGCGTTCACTATCTTACCCCCCCAACCGTTCGGCTGCGCCTTAGAGCCGAGGAGGGATAGCTGAGGTCGGCGGCTCCAGGGCAAGGGCAGTCGGTATAGCCCTGCTCGGTGGCTTGGCGTATGCGAAGGAACGTCTCTCCCTTGCGGTTCACAATCTGAAGGAAGGGTCGGTCAGAGGTGGAGTAGATGCGGTAGAGCGAACCGTCGGGATAGCGGCCATACAGCTTGCCGTCCTTGGTGACGGTGCCACGCTTGTAGCGGGGCGTGTGAGGGTTATTCATATTCAATCATTATTCGCCATCCGTGTCTCGGCGCAGGATTGCCCCATTGTTGGATAACGGTTCCGATGGAGTTCCGTTCCAATGTATGCGCTGATGAAAATCATCGAATGGGTGTTGCTTAATCATATTCTATCATTATACAGTGAGGGCATTTGTAGTCGGTGGCTCGTAGGGCAGGTGAGAAGTTACCCCCCATCCTCGCCATTCGAGCCGATGGCTAACTGGATGCACCGAAATCTTAATGTTGGTCATTGTTTCGTTGTGGTAGACTGTGACATTTCTCGCTCCAACTTCTCCCTTTCCTGCTGCATCTTTTTCACGCGAATAGCTAACTTGTTGTCGGTGCCATACTGCTTGATGAGCTGGTGCGACTTATGCAAACTTGCGAAAACGCAAAGAAAGAATACGAGAACGTTAAACACTACAACCAAAAGAATGGGCAGCATAACTAACCACCACGACCAACTGATTGCTCCACAGAGTTTCATTACGATGAAGGCTACCTGAAGCGATGCCATCATAAAATCAATAATACCAAATTTCATATCTCGTTTATAATTTTAGTTCTACATCCGTTACTTCCTGCCAGGTATTGCCGCGACCGATTCCACACTTTGCAGCCACCGCACAAAAACTCTTGTCGTGGCGACCGTTATTAAAGCAAGTTCCGTAATCAGCGCAGGTATAACAACCGAAATCCAACCAATCAGGATGATACCACACCTTATCGCGGATATTACGGATATAACCCCTCTTGGTATCTACCACCAAGGTTCTCCCGATAGAACGTTTTTTAGGTTTTTTCCGAACAACCTTATACCGATTGTTTTTCTTCCTTACGATATGGTATTCATTTTGCATCGAATACCTCGGGTCGAAAACTTTAGGAGACACACAACGCTTTTTCGGAAAGTGAAACACCTTCGGGTTGCAATAGTTGGAAAGCACTTTGCGGTCAGTAGAAACAATCTCTTCCCAATTATCACAACAACGGAGTACGTCAACCCTCCATCCTATACGACGCTGTACCATATCTAACAGCGAGGGATAGTTGTGGGGTTTCTTCCAAACACCTCTAAAGTAAAGGTTGTATCTGTCAAACAGTACCTTGTTTTTTGCTTTCATAGGACTATACTTTAATTTCCAGACTAAATTTCACTATTTTAAGGACGAGCTGTAGTTCGTGAACGTACTTTATATGACATAAGAGTGCATAGCCTTTCACATTGTAATACTTTATGAATATTGCCCAAGCGTATTTTTTTCGTTCTACAGCCAAATATCTGGCAAGGGAGCTACCTGTTCTTGCTTTAATTGGTCTTGTAAAGTACTTGCCCTCGACCTCTTCCTTAAAGTCGTTATTGCGAAGTATTTCGGGCGTGATGGGCACGCCATCGATGTTGCAGCACCATGTCCCCCAGGGACCTTCGTCTTCGTCGTTGACAGCCTTCAGACTGACGACTCCCTTCTTGTCATTACGCTGTCGGTCGGGATGGATTTCGGTAACGATGCACAAGGTGTCTTTCGGAAACATGCAGTCTTTGTTTGTCTGCACAATGTCGCCTATTCTAAGGTCTTCTGCATTAATCATTGTCGGCCTCCTTTCCTTCTTCAGTCTTAAAGTATTCGCCGTATTGTTGCCACTTCTCTTCGTGGATATTGCCGACAACCTCAAAGTTCTTCATTTTCTCTTTCTGGACATCATCACCAATGCCGTCAGAAATACCGCATACTTTAGAGTCGGGATTCACTGCCGTCACTATACAAAAGAAAGCTCCCTCCTCGCAGTAATACACTACGGCATAGTAGTTGTCGCGCTCGTTGTCTTCGATACAGCTATACGGATAATTGTCCGAGCGCAACACGTCACCCTCATATATCTCCTTGCCGTTCTTGTCGAGAAAGCCGGTGAACTGGCAGACGGAATCGGGGTCAATCAATACTGCTTCATTACGATTAAGCATAGAAACTTTCTGTCTGTCCTCAATGATGTAGGTATTATCACACTCCTTATAGTAATAGCCTTTAATCCACTCACTGCTATCAACACTCTTGCCTTTGAATTTAATCACCCTGTTCATTGCTGTTGAATTATTGTTTGTTATTATCGTTAGATTTAAAGACAAAATCAGTCCAAATGTCAATGAACTGCATACCTGCATACTCCGCCAAGTCTCTGTTTGAGAAGACAAAACACACACCGTTATCCGGCTTCGGACGCGACGAAGCGTAAAGCGCATTCGAGAAGACGGGACCGCCATTCGCATTCGCATCGTAGTTCGCACGACCGACACAGCGAATCTTTACCACCTCACTGAAGTTGTTGTACCCTTCCGTAGTATAGAAGTAGAACCAGGGATAGTAGCGAAATTCGTCTTCAGTAAACTTTGGGTGCCAGCCCTCATTGAGAGCTTCCGTAATGATACGCAGCTTTAGGAACGCTACAACATCCTTGCCCATCCATTCTACAAGTGACTGCCCACCGTTAGCTCTGGTGATCAAAGAATTGTAGGCAGACACCATAGGATGATTTTCACCCAGTTCATTACAGGCATCCTCGAAAGTCTTTATGCGTTCTGTCACAGGACGGTTGTCTTTCTCGTCAACCATTACGAGGACGGTCTTGCCATCTATTTTCTGCCATGCTGCTTTCTTGCCATCGGGCACTTTTATATGAATTGTTTTACTCATAATTTATTTTCTATTTTTTCCGAATATGATTAGGCATAGTCCGCAGATTATAAGTTCCGCTGCCATTGACGAAAAGCCATATGGTATGCCAAAATGAGCACCAATGATAAAATCTATTGAGAGAAGTGCTATGATGCACCCAAACACAAGTAATATAATACCGTCTAATTTTCCCATACTACCTCCTTCACTCCGAAAGGCGCACCGTCGGCAAAGCTAAAACAGTCAAAGAAAGCCTTATAATTAGAAGAGCCACCACTGGTTCCTTGTATTCCTTCTGTGTGCATAAATCCAATTTGGGTATATACATTTCGTTTCTTTTCTCTCAGCCATCCAAATGGCTGATGTTTCAGCATCTCCTGCCAGCACTCGTCTACATCCTTAAACGGGCGGTACTTGGGTTCGGGCTTGATACGGTAGTCGTAACAATCAGGTCTAAAATGATGTTCTTCATCCACATCTACCCATTTATCGTTGAAATTAGGCTTTCCTGGATGTTCAATCTTAAAGCTAAGGTCAACTTTGTAATATTGGATAGTTTTGCCATTTACATACGCCTGCATTACATCCACTAACTGCTTTATTTTCTCTTTTTTCATTGTCCTCTATATTTTCGTTAATACTCACATCATTTTATCTCTTTCTTCGCTTCGCCTTGCGTCGTTCTTGTAAGTTATGCCGCACAAGCGGAGTAATAGTGAACGAATGAGATCCGTCGGGCAAGAGAAAACGGATTATTCTCTTTGTCTTGCCTTCAAGAAAATCGTCTATATCTTTTATTACTTCGCAAAGAATCACATCCTGCGATACCTTATCTCCAGTCTGATGCCCATACAAATAACGAACATATTCCGAATTAACGGTAACAATGTATTGTCTTTCTTTATGTATCTTCATTGTCCTCTATATTTTCGTTATGCTTTACTTTGTTCCGCTTAAATCCTCCAAATTCAACCTTACGGCATTACGGTCAAGTTCTTTCCAATATTTCAACGCATCTTCTATAGTCGAAAAAAGGTCCGAAGGGTCGGTTATTGTGACGTTATTGTTTGCTACTTTTTCGCAGCCGGGACGGTTGCGATGTATTACCTTGATATACATAAGCTAATCTATTAGTTCAAAATCATAAACGAACACATAAGGGTTGCTCTCCCAAGTTCCTTTGCCGGAGATGCGGTCGATAAGGGAGGCGTAGGCTTGCTGCGGAGTGCGGAACGAGGAATTGGCAAGACCGTGGTACCAAAACATCGTACCTTCAAGCCCTACGTTGTCGTCACGCCAAACGCCTTCCGCTATGCAATCTTCCTCGCTGATGTCTTGCAGACGCTCGACACGAATGTTAGTAATGCGGATGCGGTGCGGCATAAAGTCTGCCTTCACAAACATCTTGTTGTGGAATCCTTTCTCGAATATGACCTTCCCTAAAAGACGGAAAAATTCACCGTCATACGCCAGATCTGCGTACTTCTGCGCAATGGCTACCACCTCGCCGACTTTGTAACGTGAAGACGACAAAGCGTAATCAAACATCTGCTGAAGCATATCTCCTTGGGCTTCATGGAGTCGTCTATTACATGACCTTTTCCAAGCACTAATGTCCTCATTTGACCACCCTTCGTCGGTCTCCAATCTTTGAAAAAACATTGTAGGATTTAGCATACGCCTGGTCTGGGTCTTTCTGCCTTCGAGTACAGCCTGTGTGAGACCGTACTTGTCATTGAACATAATCTTCTTCATACTCTATATTTCCGTTAATATTTTACTACGTCTTCCTAATCTTTTCCATTTCCTCATTCTCCTTGCTCAGTCGCTCCAAATGTTCCAGAACAAGCGAATACGACTGATTGTTCACCTGATCTTCGGTAAGCGAGGCGTATTTCTGCATGGTGGCGATGGTGGCGGTGTATATCTCCAGGGGCGTTGACGGCCGCTTGCGAGGATCAAGCTTCTGCACCTTGAACACATGGGGGTAACGCCGTGAGAGGGTGTGCATCATGCCGGTCCACCAGAAGAGGATAGGTTGCCATTGGTGATCGGGGAAGTGGCGGAAGAGTGGGGCTTGGGTGTCGAACTGATGGGTGTCGTAGTGGAAATCATGCACCTTGAGGTTGGTGTTGGTGTCGATGAAGTCGATACGACGGTTGAAGATGGTGGCGAGGAACATGGAACGTGCCTGGTCTACGCTGTCGGCTTGCTGTGCCATCTGCTCGGCCGTGAACTTGCCCAACTGCTTCATCTTGACAAGGTTGTTGGCGAGCGAGGTGTATTGTCCCATGAGATCGGAGGCAAAACGATACTGCTGCCATGAAAAGCCGTCCATATCTTGCGCCGGACCTTCATAGTCGGTCTTGCGACGTAGCAGACCACGTTTGTTGCGTAGGCGAAGGAGAGGGTAGGGAAAGCGAGAGAGGTGAGCTCCACGCTCGTTGTCGAGCCAGTCGAGCAATCCGGCACCGGAGGCAAGATACTCAGCCGAGTTTCGGTCGTCGGTCTTCGGCTTAGGCGTTAGCCAATAGTTGAACTGCCATAAGTAGATGGGGAAGGTTTCTTCCTCCTGTTGTTTGCGACGGAAGAAACGGTTGCGTCGGCTTGGGGTGGAGAGTCGGCAAGTGTAGTGTTGCTTCTCAAGAGGCTTCGACTCGTCTATGCCTTCCACTATCTCTATGCCTGCAAGAACAAAGAAGCACGCTATCTTGACGTTGCGCATGTCGAAGGGATGATAACGGTCGGCTCGCTCTATCTGCTCAAGCATTATGCGGGAAATGAGCTCCAACTGCTCGGTGCTGCACTCGTTCCATGATCGGGGCAGTGTTAGGTTGATGTTTCGTTGTGTCATAATTTTCGGGTTTCTTTCATAGGCAAATGTAGGAGTTTTTAATTTGGTGGGGCGGACATGGTGGGGGAGCGTATAAGGAGAAGATACAAATGAAGCCACTCTGCGAATTGTGTAATTAGCGCAAAGTGGCTTTGAAGAATACAAATGTAAAAATTCAAAAAATTAGAGGGTGGCGTGTAGGGCATTATAGTCCCACACCTTAGTGCAGTCGTCTTCGCAGGGCTGCCAGTCGTCATCACAAAAGTAGAAAGCGTAGGCGGCTTTGATTATCTCCTCTTCGTTCATGCAAGCGCAGAGGTCGGCGTACATCGAATTGAAGGCGACGTATTTGTCCCATGCGTTGACATTTGAGTGAAACTTCATACCCTTAGTCAGCTCGTCTACCTTGATACGAGTCCAATGTGCACCTCCGCCGGTTGGCGTACCCTCCTCGTCGTACATGCCGCTATAGACAAGAGCATTAACATCGTGGTTGGCCATCTTCTCAGAATAGTGTCGTCCATAGAGAACGGCGTGCTGACGGCGCAATATGTGCCAATAGAGTTTGGGGTCGGTCTGCTCCAGCGCAAGGAGATCGGTAGAGAGAGTTTCTACTGCTGCCCACATCTTCTTCTCGGTAGCCATACCATTGGCACGAGCCTGTTCAATCATCTGTTTGTAATTCATTTTGTTTGAGTTTTTATATGTTTAACATGTAGGGCAGATGCCCCGAAAATGTGGGATAAGTAATGTTTTTTGCGCAGAGATGTGCAACGTTGGAAAGAAAGTTTGCGCTTGGGGCTTGCTTTCTGCCTTTACCTTAGTGGTCGAGGCGGTCGGTGGTGTGTCTTTCTTTTTCATAGAGTTTCGTGAATTTTCGTTGAAGAATAAGCAGCAACAACACAAACCAGTTTGACAGATATGCCACCACAATGGCCGACAGCGCCGATGCGTAGACATCGTGGCCGAGGTAGAGCAACGCCGACATTGTAACCCAAAAAGTGAAACACTGAGGGCATGATGCCACCTTGTCAACAACACGGGCAATGGCTTCGGCCAGTCCGAGGTGTTGGGCAAGCGTGGCAGCTATCATGGTGGCTATAGCTATCAGAACTATCATGGCTTTATGTAGTTGCAAGGGTGAGCGTTACGGGGCAGTCGGACACGAAAGTCTTGGAACAGTTGCAGCAAGATATGCGTGCTATGCCGTTCTGTACGGTACCTACTGTTATTGTTGCCGAGTTGATGGCTGTGGCGCTGAACACAGGTATGGTGAAGTCTTGCGACACCACTTGTGAGCGTGTGCAGCACGAGCCGCAGTTGCATGGAATGTAGCTTATTACACCCTCAACGTGAATGACGATGATATACTGCGATGTGCCTACGTTGGCAATGCTCTTGACGGAGAACTTCGGAGCGAACACGGGTGTCTCATCTACGCAAGCCGGTGTGCAAAGCTGCTGTGTGATATTGACATCATAATAGGGTGCAGCGGCGGTTGCACCAGCCGCAAGTGTGGCTATGATGATAGCCGGAATGGTACGTTTGTTCATAATCGTTTATGTTTTATTATAGCGACGATGCTTGCCGCCGCTTGGTTTGTTACTCTGTTTAATGTTTTACCTGATAGCCTTGCGTCTGCCCTACGGGTAGGTTCTTGTCAAGAAGATCGGCAAGCTCGGTGAGGTCTTCGTCTTCAAACGTCACCATACCCTCGAGCACAGACAGCGGTCCGTTACCTCGCATCTTCTCCACTATGTCATGTGCCATCTGCGGTATGCTCTCTTCGGGTATCTGACCGAAATATCGGGCAAGCATAGGTGCGACGAGCGAGTTGATGATTGGCTGGATGAGTGGCTCGATGTCCTTCTGTAGGGCATAACTGCCACTGACAATGCCTAACGAACTGATGGTGGCTTGCAGAGACTGAAGCATGGGTAGGCGCATGAGGTTGCCTGCGGCTATCTGCGAAATGGCGGGTCGTGCCCATTCGGACACGACTGCCGCCAAGATTTGTGAGTTTTTGTATTCCATATATATAGCTGGATTACGTTATTCTCTTACTGATTGCATCCGCAACCGCAACCGGTCTGGCATACGTTGGTTGAAGGGATGAACAACTTGGTTACGCTCGACAACGATGCCACCTGCGACTTGAGCACGTCGATGCTGGCGTTAGCTGCCGCATTGTAAGCCATCTGCTGTGCGTTGACGGCTTGCTGCGCATCCTTGTTTGCATCCACTTTGTCTTCTACACGGCGCAACTTCGTATCGAGATACTGTGTCACTTCCACGAGCTTCTTGTCGGTGTAGTTTTCGCTCTTCTGAATGGCGAGTTCGGTTTTCAGAGTGCTGTTCTCTTGGATGAGGTTAGTCTCACTCTTAGTTACGAAACGCGCATCAGGGTCGGTAGGATTGGCTGTCATGCCGTTGTTTCTTCCGATGCCCAGAAGCGAGGCGCTGCCTCCCAATAGGCTCGTTGCCAAGCCTGCGATGCCGAGACCCAAGGCTGTATTGCCAAGTCCCTTGCTGGCAACATCATAGTTGCCGTCATTAGTTTTAATCTGCATAGTGTTTTGTGTTTGGTTGATTTCGTTCATTATTGAACTTGTTGCAAAGGTAGGGGAGAAAGTGGTGTGGGCGAAGTGTTTCTTATTAAGTGTTCTTGCCGTGGAATAACGTATAATTTCGGCTAATACTAAAATAAAAAAGCCTCACGCTGCTAACGTGAGGCTCGGTACAGTATAAGATATTCTAATGACTATCGGGGATGCGGTGTGAACTTCCCTTGCGAATCTTCGGCTACGGAAATGTATGGCACCACTTCGTCGCGGATGATGTCAAGAAATAATTGTGCGGCTCGCTTCTTGGGTACGTCCTGCATCCAGTGGGCGTTGCTCATCAACTGTTGTTCGAGTCCGACAACGGGACGCGCTACAAGGGTAGGGTGGTTGCGCAGGTAGAGCTTAGGCATGAAGGTGACGTACTTGGTTTCTTCCACCGAAGCAAGGGCTTCGTCGGGGTCGCTGATGATACACTTGATGTTGAGTTTGTATAGGTCGCGCTGAATGTTTTTTTGAAAGGTCTCAATCGCACGTTCGCCTACGTCGGGCATAATGATAGGGTGCTTCAGAATGTCTTCATACGACACCTTTGGAAGTGAGGCAAGCGGATGGGTATCGCGCATGATAGCATACACATTAAAGGGTATGCAGGGTGTAGTCTCTATTCCCTCGTGGCTATAAGCCATATTCATAGTGAAAGCAAGGTCTAACATGTGCGCCCTTAGCGATTGGTTAAGAATATATGCTTTGGTGAACTCGGCATTGATACGCACGTTGGGGTATCTCTCCATAAATATCAATGCTGCCATACGGACATACGGAGCAATAAAAGAACCTACGCCTATGCGCAATTCGCCGGTCATGCAGTTGTTAAGGGCATTGATTTGCTCTTTGCAGTCCTCGGTCTGCTTCAGTATTTCTTTGGCACGAGGCAACAGAGCTTCGCCGCTTTCAGTGAGCATAATGCCGTGCGAAGTGCGGATAAGCAGTTTGCAACCCAACTCGTCCTCCAGGGCGCGAATGTGCTGGCTTACCGCCGACTGGGTGACGCAACAACGTGTGGCAGCCGTACTAAACGACTTTGTTTCGGCGACATAAACAAAGGAGCGTAAATGTCTTAATTCCATAAAACCTATATTTTTAGTTATTCTACGTTTACAACAATGTAATCAAAGAAGCTTTTCTAATTGCAAAATTAAAGACAATTATCTAATTTAGATTATATTTTGTATTAAAAACGCTAATTTTAGTATAAATTTATCAGAATACTAATATATATAATAAAAATCCCTGCATCCATACCTTTGGTATATAAAGGATAGATGCAGGGATTTGTCGTATGACGAAAAAATCTTTCTCGTATGAGCGATTATTTCTTGCTCTTCTTTGCCGTCGTTCCTTCTTCACTTGTGCTGAAGAAAGAAGAGTCGGCATCGTCGAACACTTCCTTAGCGATATTGCTTTCGCTCTGTGCGTCAATATCGCTTACCCTTTTTTTGAAGCGAGAAGCGAGTCCCAACCGCCGGTCTCAGGCTCTGTAATCTCGTAACGTCCGTACATTGTGGGCTGCAGGGTTCCGCTCAGTTCTACCTTACGATCGTCCTCGCCCTTCTTACCCGTGTCGCCCTTGATGCCACCAGAAGCATACTCGAACTTGTGCTGAGAGTCGTACACGATAATACTCTTCTCGCCATCCTGGATAATATAACCAAGGTCGAGGTTGTTCAGGGCGCGAGCCACTTCTGCTGACTCTGCGTTTACGCTCTCAAGCACGTAGTCAAGCTGCTGCTTGAAACCTTTTCTGCGGCCAAGGTTCTCGAAAGTGTGTCCCTGACCACTTTCTTTGCATTCAAATTTGTAGAGACCCTTGCCAGTGTTGAACGACTCGGTGGTCAGAGCAGGATAAACGTTCTTTTCTGCTTTCAAAGGAGCCTTGAGGTCGCCTTTGTTGAAAGCATACACATTGATGCCAAGGCCGCCAAAGTTCTCTAAGCATTCATTAGCGGCGAGAATATCCTTAATCTCAGGACATGTTGCTGTTACTCCCATATTCTTATGAGTTTTTGTGTTGTTGAATGTATTGTTTAAAAGAAGGGCGGCGGGTAAGCATGTTCCGTCAGGTCAGCCACGACCGTCGCCCGTGAAAATATAGAGTGAAAAAAACTCCGTTAGGTATTAACCGTTCTTCTTGAAGAAAGCTGTCAAGCCCATGTTCGTGCCGGTGGCGGTGAGCTGAATCTTCTTCTCGGTCTTGCCGTTGCTCCAACCTGCAAACTTGTAGGTAGTACCATCGACTGCCTCAAGAGAGAGAATCTGATTAGGCGCAGTTTCAAGCGGCTTGGTGTAACCTGTGCCATTTACCTTTACTGTACCGTCTGGTTTCTGACCGTCAGTACCAGCAAGGGTAATCACGAGCATAGTGTTATCGTAGTCGCCGGCAACATACTCAGGAGCAACGAGCGAACCGTCGCTGACGCATAGGGCGCTACGCAAGAAAGATCTCGTACCGCATCCCTGTATGCTCTGAATCTGGAAAGACAGGTCTCTGTGGTCTCGGTCAGAACCGAGGCGAACACTTACGTACTGCTGGTTGCTCAAGGTGTCAACGCCATAAACAAAGTTCTTGTCGATGGTAGCGTACATACGGTCGCCCTCGCCGAAGCCTGAGATAGGACAGATAGTAACCTTTGAGAGTCCAGGCAACTTGAAGTTGTCGCCCTGATTGTAGTCTACCCGGAAGTTGCCATGGAACTTGTTGGCATAACCGGCAGCGATGTTCATAGCTGTGGTCTCGTTCATGTAGACATATGTAGGAACCTTGCGCAGACGCTCATCCCACTTCATGTGCCAAGCCAAGAAGTTGTCGTAAGGCGCAGAGTCGTCGTTGTTAGCTGGAGCGGAGATAGCCTCACAAGGAACGAGGTTGCCGTTAGCCTCTGAAATAAGGCCATCCTCGATGTCGTGCTTGATGCAGGTGTGGAAACCGTCGTAGAGCGCCATTGCCTGATCATGGGCAGGAACACTATCGTCACCATTGTCGAGCGAAATGTCGCCAAACCACAAGTTAGCTGCGAGGTTGTCGGCATAGTCCTTGAGGATTGCCTCTACAGCCTGTGAAGAGAGAGGGAACTGACCCTGAGCGTCGGTGCCGAATACTGTCTCACAGAAGTCGTCGATGTTGCCAGGAAACTTATCCCAAGAGAGCTTGGCAACAAGGGTGCGCTCTTTCAGGAAACCAGCCTCGCTGTCGATCTCGCGGTGAACGTCCTTACGACGTGTGGTGCCACCCTTACGGATGAACAAATGGAAAGTGCGCTGGAACTTAACACCAGTAACGATTTCGATACCAAGGCGATCCATCTCTTCTGCATCCGAATAGCCCGGACCCATTACAATTTCCTTAGAAACCTCCTCGGCTACGTGCTGAAGCGCGTCAAGGCCGATAAAATCTTTAGGTAAATTTGCCATAATTGTTGTGTTTTTGTGTCTTTGTTAATGTTTTTGTTGTTTGTGTTGGTTGAGAGTTTTTATTTCTCTTCCTCGCCATGCAGGAAGCGCTGGAAAGCAGCCTTTCGCTCAACGTTGGTCTTGTACTTGCTGCCATCAAAGGTACGCAGCTGCGGAGTTTTCACACCCTCGCCATTGTTCTCAGGAGCCTCGCCGCTGTTTAGCTCTTCGCCAGCCTCATTGGTGAGCGCGGCAATCTGAGCCTGCTTGTCGGCAATGGTCTGCTCGGCTGTAGCAAGCGCGTCCTTAGCGGTCTGAAGGTTTGCCTCGGCATCAGTCTTGTCGGCTGTGAGCTGGGCAATCTCTTTGTCCTTTGCCTTGGCGAGAGCTTTCAGCTCGTCGTCCTTTTTGGCAAGAGCATCGGTGTGCTGCGCGTTAAGGTCGCTTAGTTCTGTACTGTGAGCCTCGTTAGCCTGGGCAAGTGCGTTCTCCGCGACTTCCTTTGCTTCGTTGGCTGCGTTTACTTGAGCGGAGAGTTCATCAAACTTGCCCTGCAATTCTGCGAGAGCGTTCTCCGCTGTGGTGACTTTCTGCTCTGCGTTAGTCACCTTCTGCTCAGCTTCTTTCATGTGGGCTTCGAGAGAGTCAAGAAGCGAGGCGTTCATATACGCGCCCTCTTCCGTAACGGCAATCTCGCCAGCCTGCAATCCGCAAGCGTTGCAAATAAGAGGATATTTCTCCATATTGATATTAGTGTTTGTGTTGGTTGCCGTGACATCGTTCTTCGGTTTTGCGTCAGCATCCGCAAGGAAACGATTTACAAGCTCGTCGAGAGTTGACTGTCCATCGTTGAGTATGCCTTCCACTTCCTTTGAGTCGAATGTTGCTCCATGAAGATGCTCATCTGTAACATTGGGGCGAGCCGCTTTTACGTCTGACATAAACTCCTCGCAAAGAGCGTCAAGGTCAGATTGCAGAAGAGAATAGTCGCCGTCGGTCGCCTTGCGATACCACTCGTTTTTGTTGTAACTTTGTGTAGCATACACCTCATTCCAAGTCTCGTTGGTATAGGCGTTCTTCTCGCCCGACTTCATGGTGTAGAAACCTCCATAAACGCCGATTGATCCAAAACCGTCCTTTACGTTCACATAATAAATCTCGTCGCAAAGAACAGCGAGGTACATTGCAGCCGAATAGCAGTCGCCGTCAACAAGAGCGACAACCTTCTTGCCCTGCTTGTGGGCATAGTCAATAGCATACTTGTAATCGGGAATAGCATTCGCAGAACCGCCGCCGGAATTGATGTAAACGATGATACCCTTACACTCCTCATGGTTGGAAGTCTGTATCATCATGTCGCGAAAGTCGATTGATCCGTAAGAGCAAGCGTCGCCGTTACGGGTAATCGGACCGCAGACGGGCAGCACGGCTACAAACTTGTTGGTTTCTTCGCTCGGTTCGCGTCCATTGCCTTCATCGTCATTTGAAGACATTGAGAATTGTAACTTCTCACCATTGGCTGTCATACCAATAGCGTATGCCATGCGCTTAATGGTCTGCTCCGCTGTAAGAACAATGCGACCGGCAATGTTCTCCTGTATGCCAATGCGCAAGGCATTGAGCATCGGCGGGTGCATCATCCAGTGCTTAGTAGTGGAGAGTTCAAGAAGTGTAGTTATCATCTGAAAATGTGTTTTGTGTTGTTATCCTGAAAAATCAATCTTTTTACCGACTGACCATGTTGCGGAGGAAGGACTCGAACCTTCGACCTCTTGGGTATTGAACCAAGTGAGCTACCAACTGCTACCACTCCGCTGTATTATCCATATGCAAAATTAAAGGCTGCTTCGGTAATATTTAGGACAAAAAAACGCCGCTATCCTCGCGGACAACGACGTAATATATAATCTAAGGCATTGAAAAATGTCTAAAATGCTATGCCTCTCGAAGTGTGATAGGTATCGGCTCCGACAGGGCTTGTGTGGTGGCAGTGACGTTTCGCGTCAACTCAGTCTGACTATGGTCTGTGGTGCTACCTATGTCGAATGTATGGGGCAAGGTGTAGCACAACTGCAACGAACCGTCCATCTTGCGCAATACCACGTAATACTCCTTATCACGCATATTTCGGTACGCTTCAGCCACATTTTCGCCTCCATTTGCCACATTTGCACTAATATTATATGTATATATAGTGCCATTGCCCTGTTTGGCGGACGTCATCTTCACTTTAAGATTCTCTACAATAACGTAGTTTTCGCCACTCGTAGCCAAGCGTAAAGTTGGCTCGGCAGGGAAACTACAATTATTAATATATAACACTTGTGCCATACTGAAGGGTATCGGTATAACACACTCTTCCCTTGGGTAAAACATTACATCGGTAATGCCATCAAGGAACAATTCTTTGCATTTATTTGACAATTCCATTTACTTTTTAAAAAGGGTCGTTTTTTAACTTAATTTATAAAATAATTTAACAGTTGTTTGCATAGAAACGTTATTCCCATTCTATTCTCTCGAACGAGACTGTGCGCTCACTCTCGTCTATGAACTGCATATCAGCACAAGAATAAGCCTTGAAATTCTTGTGCTCCGTAGCAAACCAACGATCAATGACGCGCCTCATATTGTTTTTCTCTTGCTCGGTAGGGTCAATGCCGTAACGCATTAGGAAGCGTTCAAGCATAGCTACGTGCTTACGACAGATAATACGATTGTTGGAGATGCAATAGTCAAAAGTAGACATGGCCCACTCTATAAGGCTGCGCTTAAATTCATTGTTAAGCGCAGCTTTGAGTTGCCACACACCTTCCTTAGTGAGATTCCACGTCGATGTAACTTGCTTTACGACATCAACAACCTCTACTTCGTAGGGCAAACGAATACAGATGTAATCCATATCTTCACTTTTATTGTAATCACGATAGCCAAAAATACGTTGCACTTCATCAAAAGAAAGATAGTTTTGATTATCACGAAGCAATATTGAAGTTCCACCATTGGGATGCCGCCCTGCCATCATGTTACGCCATTGCTGGTGCGAAAAACATTGAGGATCAAGCGAACGAGATTGTTCCGTTGTGTTCGTAATATAATGACGGAGGATAAAATGCTCATGCGTATAGACACTAAACACCAACGGCTCATCCTTGGCAAGCACATGCTTGGGGTCGCGATTACGGAAGAACTGGCAACGACTGGTAGGTAGGCGAAGGTAAATGTTAGACATAACGGTTATTATTTTAGTTTTGGCCGTTTATATTGGCTCATAATTAAATCAGTGGCATTGAAGCTGTAGCGCAATGCAACATCGGTCATGTTGTTAGACTGCATCTTGCCGGTCACTTTTTCTATCTTCTCAATGTCGTTACGACTAAGACGGAGGCAGAGCTGTGCAAAGTCAATATAGCAGCCTCCAGACTCGGTATGAGCGATAACGCTCATGTCGAACTTGTCGTTACGACCAAAGAACTGGTTAAGACCTTCTACAAGGTCGGCTTCAGTGTAAACTTGCGCAACCGGATGCAGTTTGCGATACTTGTCGGTATAGGTCTTCAGCCGCTTCTCAAGATAATCATTGATAGAGTCAGAGTAGTCGAAGTAGAGCTGCGCTTCGGGCGAATCGGCATCACCACGTCGGGCAGACTTAAAGAATCCGCGTAGTTGAGTAAGCACCTTCAGTACAGCATCAAACTGATTGAACTCTATACCATCGTTGAATATTTCGCGCATATCGGCTTTAACATCGGTAACAACACTCTCAAGCATATCGGCGAGGAACGTTACCTTATCAAGATTGGCTGCCATGCGGTCAACACGCTCACGCATACCGTCCTTGTTGTAGTCAACATAATACTTCAGCAAAGTACCGAACGAAAGAAAATCATAGCTAACCTCTGAATGTAGGTTTGTCTGCACGATGGAAGCATACATGATGTCTGCCAATTTGCGATCATGCTGCTGAATGGTGCGCACAAGGTTCACCATTTCGCTCGAACCTGGACGCAAACGTTCAGCCGACTTTACGAGTCGGTTGCGCTTCTCTACCGCGTCATTATAGTCGGGATTGTGAAAGAGCACATCGAGGGTCTCGGCATACTTGCTTGTGGGCACATCCTTGAAATGGAAAGAGTAAATAGTGGGCTGGTTGCTAACAAGTTCTTCTCTCGCTTTGATAGGATTTGATTTAGCCATAATTTATGCTATTTATCATAAGGTCGATTATCAAACAAAAACTAACGCATATCTCCTTCGCCGGAAATTACATTTCGCTGCTTGCGAGAGGCAAGTTTTGCGAGATTTTCTTCAGCCACTTCTTCGAGCGTAACGCCCATCACTTTTGCCAGTCCTGCTGTCTGCCAGAGAATGTCACCGATTTCAGAAAGCATAAGACGACGTTCCTCGTCAGATATGTTCCACACCTGCGTATGCAGGATTTTGCCTTCCTCATCACGTTGTGTCGTGGTTATATGCAGCTTGCCCTTACGCATGTGCTTGCCGGCTTTGCTTGCAAACTCGCCAACCTCACCTACGAGATTGGCAAGCATATAGAAGAGATTGTCGCTCTCAGGCATACAAGTACTCATTGCCTTGTCCTGATATTCGTTTAAAGTTAAATTTGCCATGATATATATGTTTATATTGATGATTAAATGTCAAACTTCTCACAATACTGGCGCATACGCACAATGATGATGAAGCGTATTTTCTCGCCAATAATCTTTGCATTAGGATGCGGTGTGCCGGTCTTGCCATGATAACGAAGGTCAAGAATATGCTTCCAGTCGGCAATCGTGTATGTATATGCCACAACAGTATAGGTATCAAGAGGCAGAACACCTCGTGCATCCTCCGGCTTCAATCCAGACTTCAGAAGTCGGTTGTAGCCCCACTCGCATACTCGGCATACAAAACGATACACCATACGCTGCCAACGAGTGCCATAAAAATACCAATGCGGACGTGCTATCTGTACGCCACCCTTCTTCTCCAGATTGCAATAGCGTGTGCTCTGCTCGGCTATGCTGTTGGGCGATGTGCGATTGAGCTCGCGCGATGTGCTTATCTGTGTAGTCACTACCAGCGTCATTCGGATAATGGAGAATGCTTCCTCACACTCGTACTTCTGAGCCTTCTCAATAAACTTTTCTTCGCTGATACAATACGGACTAAGCGCGTCCATCAGGTTCTTGTTCTCAAGCATGAACTGCATATTAGTGCTGATCCATACCTTATGGTTCTTTGTGGCATAGTCGATGTAGGGAGAAGCGTTCAGATACGCCCAAATGTAGTTAGGAAGGCCCTTTTCGTTGGGCATGAAAAAGTATATTGTGCCGTGGCGATACATCGAGCGGTGGCCGCTTTCCCAGAATCCCTTGCAGCGTTCTTCGTCACGCTTCTGAATGAACGCTTCCACTTTCTCTTCGGTTATTCCTTCTTCGGGCTGCTTGCCCTTAGCCTTGTAGCATATTCTGCCCACTCTTGCTATATGTCGTGGAAGAGATGTCTGTCGCCACCATTCCACTTGTGGTTCGATGAATTTCATTATGGATAAATTTTAGTTTATTATTTTTGAAGCTTACACAATACTCGTCGCTGCACCTTGTCGAACAGACTTTGGAGAGAGCCGTTGTTGAAGATTACTGCATCGTAGAATGGCAAGGGCAGAAGATTGCGCTGTCTGTCGCGATCCATACGTTCCTGCGACACCCCTCTGCGCAGTCGGGTTGCTTCCCATGCCGACACGCAAACCTTGAACAGCTCGATGCTGGGGAATTTCTCACACAAGGCTCTCAGACCGTCCTCGTCAATAACGTAAACAGCCTTGTCTGTCACCTGGTCGATGGTGGTCCAATACTCATAGCCACCATACTGGGTGTATGCTAACATCTTGTCGTGCTGCACGTCGCATTTTTCCACAAAATGATGTTCCACACCATCAATCTCGCCTTCACGCTTCGGACGTGTGGTATAAGAACACAACACTTTATATCCACCCAAGTCGGACAGCATCCGAGCCACAGTGTCCTTTCCAGCACCACTCGGACCAGTAATTGTTATCAGTTTCATATATTGTTTTTTTGTTTGAATTTTAACATTTGAGCAATCAATATAGAATCATAAGACCACCGTAAAACACACGTAAGCCTCATTTTTTGCAAAAACGTGGGCGTTTTTGCCGTTTTTGAGTTTTCGGTTTAACACTTGTAAAGTGTTTAAGGCGTTTCCCTTTATTTTTACTCCTTCAGCTCACTCCAAACTCGCCTACAAATCTGACGATATGTTTCCTCTCCCAATGCCACCTTACAAGCATGAATGAGATAGTTGTACGTCACGGTCTGACTGCTTCCCAACTGCTGCCATTTCAGGTTTGTCTGCGCTTCATTATATTTGGAGCTGCATCTTGATAGTTGGTGGAATAGGTCAAAACCATACGGATGTGATCGCAATGCCCATCCCGCTTTCACCCAGTCGTCATAACTCTCGGTAATATTCCGATGGTTGCCCACAAGTTCCTGCACAATAACCTCGACCAATCTGTCTTGCACACGCTGCTGTTCCCAGAAGTTAGAGTTGCCTTCGGCTTTATACTCTACATTCGCATTGTGCGAGCGATACGCTTGGCGTGAAGCCAAAGAGACAAGCTGAGCTTGCTCACCTTCCAGTCCCTTATACGGCACCACATTTTTATTTATATATATGTGCTCAGAATCATCCCATGAAGCGAAACGCACACGTCCGATATTGCTGCAAGCCTTGTCAAGCGTAATGCCGATAGCTGCATAATCTTTTAGTAGAGCTTTGAACTGGTCTTTGTGCCGTTCAGGATAAGCCAGTTTTACTAAGCCGAAATATCCGCTGCCGGAGCACGACCGCATCAGCAAGGCTATTTCAGGACGATAACCGCAAGCGAAGCGCACATTTTCAAAGTTGCTCAGATGGGCGTTGTCCGCAAGGTCTATGTCGATGGCGAGCCAACCAGTGTGTTGCTTCAGATGAGTTTCTCGACGCGAGACTGGAGCCATAAACTTCGACCCATCCTTACGTATGCACTCATCGTCGTAGATGCTGAACAGCCCGCTAAGTGTAGCTCCAGGCAACTGCTTCTTTGTGTCGATGTACTCCTGCATCTTCTTCGCCTTACTGCCATACTCTTTGCGCATAGCACGAAGGTGCTGCACATAGGGTTTCCAACGATCCGTAAGGCAGAACTCGCGGATGGTCATTTGCTGAATGCACTCACCAGTTTCACGGTCTACATACCGACCTACATTGTCGAGCGCATCAGAATATATAGAGCATATCTCGTCAAACATATTTTATAAGTAGAAATAACTGGGTTATCATATCGGTTGCAAATTTAATAATTAAAATTGATATAAACAATATTTTAGCTACGTTTTTACTACGTTAGTTATGTTTGGACTTTAATTCTTCAAAAGTCCAGTTTTTTGTTTTCAAGTCCATTTTTTCAAAAAATGTCAAAAAACGAAAAGTTCGTAATTTTGAAAAACGCTTCTGCTGTCCACCCAAAATCCACTTCGTGACCGCCCAATGAATTTTTCAAAAAGCGATTTAACTTTCTGATTTTCCACTACTTATCAATTAAAAGTTTAAAAATGGGGTAATTTTTTATATATCTATACGAGCGCAAAGAACAAAAAAAATATAAAGAATAGTAGAAATAAGGCATTTTATAGCGTTTTTCGGCATCGCTTTGCCTTTCCCTATATCCTACAACTTATTAAATGTCAATTATTTACGCCATAGGCGTTAATGCTACTAACTATATTGTTAGGGTTGGGGAGTTTTGAAAATGGGGAAAGAAAGAAAATTGGCGAAATTTATATATAGTAGTAGTGTTTTTTAGTAGATTTATGGACTTTTGATGATTAGATTATATGTAATATCCATGATTATTAAGGAATTACAAGAGTTTGAAGACTTTGATTCTTGGGGCGGAAGTTTATTCTTGAATAAGCGAGAAAAACGGAAGAAATGCGAGTGAAACGCAAAAGAAAAAGGTCGCCTCGCCTAACGGCGTGACGACCTAATAAATGCTTTGTTGATTACGAAAAATAGCGCAAGAGAAATGCTTTACTACTTGCGAATTACTGCAAAGGCAGCTTACGGAAGGCTATTTGTTCTTCATAAACTGATTAGCCTTTGTCATGCTGTCATAGAGTTTGCCACGACCGTACATATCAATCTTTGCCTCGATAGGTTGCTCCAGGCGTTGCAGGAGCGTGTTTACGGCTTGCAGAAGGGCGACGTTGGTGTTAGCTTGGTTAGACACCATTTCGTCGGTTATGGAAGTTTCTGCGGCGATTGTGGGGCTTGTCTCGGCTATATTGCCAGTGTCGTAGGCGCGGCGACCGGAATAGTTGCGGTCGTAATTGACGAGAGCCTTCAGCAGTTGCGGATTATTCATCATCATTGCTTGCGTAGTCTCACGTCCGATTACCAATTCGGGACCGTTCTCGGCTACCAACGACGGACGGCCATTAATGGTGGTAGCGGTAGGCTGAGTGAGGAGCGACACACCGTTGTGTGGTTTGTCGTCCTCGGTTGCCCAATAGAGACTACCATCGTTGCCGACAAACGGACGAAGGTCTTGCACGTTGCCGGAGTCGTAGGTAAGCATACCAGATACAACCTTAGTATTAGGACCCTTGGTTGAGTTTTTCTTCTTTCCTCCACCAAGAGCTGAACTTAAAGCCCACTGAAGAAGTCCCATAAGAGTAGACATAACTACGGCAGCGGCAATAGGACCAGCGATCGGACCTAAGAACTCAAAGCACTTTGCCATTGCTCCAGCGATAGAGAATGTCACCTCGCTTTCAGTACGCGCTGCATCCGATTGCACAACAGCATCATTGTTTTTTTGTTTTGCGACGAGAGTAGCGTTAAGAACTCCATCTGTTGCACTAAGCATAGTCTGCTGCGCAGCCTCTGTGCCTTTACTCTGCTCTTTATTTCCTTGCTCCGTTGTGACGGTCATATTCTTCACGCCCTTGTCGGTAGTCTTCTCGCGCTCCTTTGTGCCCTGCTTGACCTCTTTGGAAAGAGCTTTTTGGTGTTTCCTCTCTTCTCGAAGCTGTTTTTTGCGCTGCTTTTCCTCTTTCTTTTTCTTCTTACTGTCACCGAGATCTGCATTAAGAGCAGCATTTACTCCGCCCATTACAATTCCTGCGCCTGCTTCAGCAAAGGAAGATTGTCCTGTAATGGCATCAGCAAAAGAACCTCCTGCCTGTTCTGCTACGCCCTTTAACGCTGGAGAACCTTGTTTTTGATTTGAAGGCGATTTGCGAACTTTGCCTTGAGATTCCTGAGCATCTGCGGGCAATGCTTTTTGTGTGCGATGAGCAGGGTCGAAATACGACGTAGAATTTGCAGAAGAATCAGGTTCCTCTGTTCGTTCCGTCGGACTGCCAACATTGCCCTCTGTTCTATCCGAGACCTTGCTTTGTAAATCCTTAGCAACCTCTAAAAGACCTCGAACATTTTCTTGTATATCGCCTAAACCAACAACACCCTCCCGATGTTCTTCATTTTGAAGGTTATTGTTATTATGCGCACGCTTTAGTGCCGCGTTTGCCTGCGGTTCGTATTTTTTTGTATCAACCGTAGGTACAGGACTTTCTTTCTTTGAATTGCCTGTAATCTCAGGGTATAGATCGGGATGAAAATCAGAGGGGAAATTACCCTTTCTCTTCTCTTCTACGCGCGAAAGAGATTCGTGCTGCAAATCCGACTTTTCCTGAGAATTAGAACGAGAGTCAACAACGTCGCCATCTTTTATTTTTACGGGGAGCTCTGAGCTAACCTTATCTTTCGACGGGTAAGAAGGCAGAGTGTCGGGGGCGACGCTTTTAAAAAGTCCTCCAGCTCCATGCCTTTCGGTATTGTTTGGTACCAAAATAGGAGAAGCCGGTGCAGGCAAATCCTTGTGAGCAACCGTGGGAAGCGCATCAGGTCCACCAGGTTCCGAGTGCACAACGACATCTGTCTTTTTGTCCGACATAGAATCCGATGGCTTTGTTTCATTATCCACTATTACATGAGCAGGATTACCCGCCGTGCCAATATCCGACGTATTCGTCGTTACCGCATTAGCGTCGGCATTAGCACGCGCCGCCTCAATGTCGGGCTGTGCGTTTTTCTTACCTCGCTTGGCTGCTGCGTCATTAATGGCTTTCCACATCTGCGTGTTGACATCGTTGAGAGCCATCTTTCCCCATGATTCAAGCATGGATTTAAGGGCAGACCTAATAGCGTCGTTTGCACTCTCGGCATCGTAGCGCATCTCGGCAAGAGCCTGTCCTACGGCAGCACCGAAATCCTCGATGGGCTGTACGAGTTCCTTCATCTGTGAGAGACGCGACTTCATTGCCGTTGCCATCTGATTGACATAAGCAAGCTCGGCTTCCTGACGGGCACGCTCCGCCTCGTCAATTAACTGTTTTTCCTGTGTGTTAGCTTTAACAAAAGCGTAATAGTTTTCAGCAGCTTGCATACGAGCCTTCATCAACTCTATCTCTGGGTCAGCTGTAAGATTAGCAAGACCGAGATTAGAGAGGAGGTTTGTACGCTTACCAAAGAGGTTGCCCTCATTCTGTATCTTGCGCAACTTTTCCTGCTGATCGATATTACGTTTGTCGCGCTTCCAAAGAAAATCGGTAATTTTTTTAGCGTCATCGTACTGCTTTTTCTCTGCTGCGGCGTACTCATCGGAGTATTGAATGAGCTTTTGGTAAAACAAACGCACATCCTCTTCCGACTCATTAAGCAGAGAAAGAAATTGCATAGGCATATTCTCATAATTCTCTCCAAAAAGAAGTTTAAGTAGAGCATCCTTTTCTCCACCCGTTTGAAATACATCAACAATATTGTTGCGTGCTTTCTCCAATACCTTTACGATAGAATTTCTATCTCGTTCAATTTCATTTATATCTATATCAACAAATCCGGTTTTTGCCAATCCAAGAAATGAGTTCTGCTGCACAACACCGGTGTAATCGTGCTCTAACAACTCCTTACGGCGTTGCTCGAACCATTTTTGTCCGAGTTTTGCTTGTTCATATTCGCTCTTCGATTCTTCAAGCCAAACACGATCGAGATATGCACGGTCGCGCTCATCAGATTTCAGACCAACTATCTGACCTTTCTTAATCTTTGGCATTTGTTTGAGAAGGTCGATACGCAACTTCATTACATCTGCTGACTGAACTGCTTCCATCAACATTCTTGACTGCGATTGCCCATATTCATCGTCCTTTTCTTTGAGGTCTTTATCCATTGAGCCCTTGAAATCATCCCATGCCTTAGTGCCAAGAACGAGCGACTGTTTTGCAGCTGCAAGAGCTGCATGTAATCGAGCTTCAATATTTTCCACAGCATAGTCCTGCAAATCCTTTTCAACACCATCAGCAGTCATCTTTTCAATCATGGCTGTTTCCTGGCGCTTATAGAAGGTCGTTATCTTGGTGATAAATTCTGAAATATTGGCGCGAGCATCGTCTTCGGGGTTTTCAACGTTACCGCCGCCTCCACCACCAACCTTTTTTTTATTCCTGCCAACCTTCTTTCCATTACCTCCAAGTTTGGCTCCAAATTTTTTATACAACGCATCCTCTTGTGCAACAATATCATCGTATTCTTTTTGAGCTTTGTCGCGTGCTCGTTTTGCTGCTGCTTTTTGTCCTGCTTGTCCGATTGCACCCTGTGCCTGACTGCCCATTACAGCACCGCCAGAAGTTACGGGTCTGCCAGGATTGACATCTACATTGGTATTGGCATAAGCATCTTCTTTCTGCTGAAGTTTAATAATAGCATCAACTTTTTTACGTCCAAGTTCAGCAAGTTTAGAGCGAGCGCCTTCCAGCTCATAGTAATCCTGCAAACGCTTAAAGTTTTCCTCCCACGCCTTAGTGTTCTCTTGAACAGCTCCCGTTTCTGAATCAATCTTTGCGTTAAGATTAGGGATAGCGCCATTCAGTTTCTTCATGGCTTCAAGACGAAGATCCATCGACGCGGACGTGTCGTGCATTACACGGCGCAAACGCTTCAGAGACTCCTGCTCTTCCATAGCTCTGCGCTGGCCTTCCTCTTGCACCTCATTGAGCACTCGCTGTCCTGCTGCCACTTGATTGAGAGACGACGACCATAGCGCAAGTTTTACGACAAGGGTACCGGCAAGACCAATAAGACCACCCATCACGCTCATCTGTCCCACAAAAGACAGTTTCTTAAAGGACGAATACATCACATTCCAGGCGTTTGCAAGAGACATTGTTTTACCGGTCAGACCTGTAGTAAGTTCTGCCAACTTAGCAAATGCTCCTGCTACTCCAGCCGTACTCAGCATAGTGATAAGCGTTGGCAACATACCGAGTAACATCTTCATAGAAACCATAAGCAACGTGATAAGTATGCGCACTTCGGTCATAAACGTAACGTTATGTACGAGAGCGTCCACCATTTCATACCACGCCTTAGCCAAATCGCGCACTGGTCCGCTTGCCATGTCTGCCGAAACAAACTGTTTCTCAAAAAGGTTAGCGGCTCGTTCCATATATGCCGCAGCAGTCTCCTGCTGCATTTCATACTCCGTAGTGACAGCCGTACCTTCACGGAAAGCCTTGTTAGACTCAGCAACAGCCTTGTCGAGCATACCCACTTTTTCTGCCATCGTGACCATAACCTTAGTAAGACGAGCACCATCCTCAGAACCGAGATCCTTGAAGAGAGAGTTTAGCGCAAACACGTTGTCACTTTCGTGCATCTTATGGAATATGGTTTGAATGGCTTCCATACCCTTGCCTTCTTCAATCATCTTCTTCAACGAACCTTGCGCAATGCCGAGGTCTTTTTCTATTGAAGACGTTCCCTTACGCAACTCTACCACAAGTTTACCAAATGCAGTAGCTGCCACTTCGGGTTCAAGGGCCATTGAGTCAACAGCCGAACCAATAGCGAGAATATCCGGCGTTGTAAGGGTGGCGGCATCGCCAAGAGCAAGCATACGGTTAGAGAAATCAACAATCTTGCCCGAGCAAGCCGTAGATGTAGATGCCAGTCGAAAGATGGCAGAGCCTGTCTTTAGCATAGCATCCTCTACGCCGTACTTATCAACAAGCCCCATCACCTCAGTAATCTTAGCAAGAGAAGTCAACGCTTCATCGCCCAAATCTTCTTTCAATGCGACGTTTACCTGGTCGGCGGCACGAACGAAGCCTGCTAAGTTTTGAGTTGTGATTCCAAGTTTTGCACCAGCATAGGCCAAGTTGTTTAACTCCTCAATACTTGTACGGGTATCGATTTTAGCAAGTTCCTTCGACAACTGAGCCACTTCTTCCGTTGTACTAAGCGCCACCTTACGGATATTGGTAAGCTGTTCGGCAAATTTAGCGTTCAAACGGAACACATCAAAGAGATAGGTTTTGAGCTGATTGAATACCGCGAACAGACCAACATAAGCCGTAAGGATCTTTAATGCGGTTCTCCATGCCCCGCCCTGCTTGTTCGCCGCACCAGTAGCATCGTCGATATACTTTTTTAGTTGTTTCATCGACTTCTGCTTGTCGGCAAACTCCTTACTCTTGGTGTTAAGCTGGTTCAGTTCTTCCTCCAGTTGCTTGTAAGCACGGCGCAGCTCGTCGAGGGAAGCCTTGCCTTGTTTGCTACGAGTGAGAATGTCGTTAAGGGCGCTCTGTGACATGCGAGTACCTTTGAGCGTCTGTTCGAGCATAGTGTATTGACGACGGAGCGTAGCCACATACTTGCTGCCGGCAGGGAGCTGTTGTATCTTTTGGGCAATGACTTCCATTGTGCGCTTGATGTCCTCGCCAGAAGCCTTGTTTGGTTCTGCCAACACCTGTTTCATCTGCTTCCAACTCATAGAAGCCTTCTGCGCCTTACCCGACACAGCCTCCAGTCGCTTCTCTATCTCCTGAAGTTCGTTGTTATACTTGTCTATTTCGCCAGTATTGCTAAGGGAAGTCTTATCGCGAGCCTCAGTAAGAGTAGTCTTAGCCCGACGCAAATCAGATACCGAAGCATTACTGTCGTTTACAGTCTGTCGTGCCTCCAAAACGCTCATCTTGCCTTTACGTCTATCTTCCTCGGCTTCCAACTGCTTCAATGTGGCGAGATTCTGCTGATACGACGCATCCGATTTTTCCAATGAGCCTACGAGGTCGCGTTGTTGCTTGATGGCCTTGTCGAGCCATTGGTCTGACTGGTTCTTTATATTCTTTAATCCATCGGGGATCTTGACATACTGACCTTCTATAAGGCGTATCTCATCGCCCACCTGCTTCATCTCGCTTCGTATCTGTTCTGCTCTCTTCAAGTCTGCATCCGAGCCTGTAAGTTTAGCGAGAGCCGCCTTACCCGAACCAAGCGCACGGCGAAGGTCGCGGAGCTTAGTATTGGTGAGGTCTTGCACCACCTCACCCAATCGTTTCGTGTCCTCGATATTGTCGCGCTGCACTTGCGAGAGAGCCTTTAGCGTGCGTTCTGCTTGCTTACACTCAGCCGTATTAGCCTGACCTGCGGCAGTCATCTTCTGAATGTCGGCAGTATATTTCTGCACAAGAGCGTCAATCTCTTCCAATACCTTCTTGGCTGTAGAGGCATTAGCTGTGATTACTACTTTTGCTAATCTTTGTGTTGCCATTGTTATTGTCGTTTTGTGTTATTAGAGTGTGATATGAATATCCGAATCCTCAAAAGCCTTAATCATCTGCGCTTCACCTTGGAATCCGTAGAAGTCAACAAGATAGTTTTGCATACGCGATTGCAGGTGTCGAAGCTCCATCATAATAGCAGGACGCTGCGATCGACCTGCACCATAGCGTTTCCAGGAACGGACATAGCGGCGAGAGTAGTTGGCCTTTCGTGCGCTATCCACATCGTTGTACTTAGTACCGAGACCTACACCCATATCCACGAAGCGCATATAGTCGTTGTAGGTAAACTCGTAGGTCCAACCTTCGGGAGTGTCATTTACTATTCTACCTTGGAAAGAGTTTACGCCCACTCCCGCAGCGTGCCATTGTCCGCGTGCTCCGCGTGCATCGTTTATTGCCCGAAAGCCGCTATAAATCTCCTTCGGGAAAATGCACTGCGTCTCGGTGTTTATCTTGAGCTGACGCAATACGTCGCCAAGATACCATCGTGCGGTGTCCTTGAAATCAAAGGCTGGGGTTTGTATGGGTTTTGGCATGATTTTTTACTTTTTATTATCATCCGAGTTTTCATCTTTCGGCACGATATACTTGCCATTGCTGCCACACGCGAAATTGTATAGCGGTTGCAGACTCTTCCAGTCCATGCCCACAACGAGCCATTGTCCGGCATAGATGTCGCCCACCAAACCGAAGGAGATGGAGCTGGTGTCTATGCTTTGCAGCTCTGCCATCACCACGGCATCATCGGCAAAACTGCGCTTTGTGACGGGGCAGCGGCCTGTGCGCTTCACCTCGATAAGCCATGCTATGAGATCCTTGCAGTAGTCGGCGAGGTCGTTTGCCGTGCGCTCTATCTTGTTGCCGTCGTAACGGCCAAGGGTCTGCGGCGTGTCCTTTACCTTGGCGAGAAACCACACCTGGTGAGAGACAGAGGCCTTCTTTGCATCAACGAGTTCGCCGGTGATCAGTACGCTGTATAGCATACACGGTGAATGAACAATGTTGGCGTTCCGGGAGAAAATGTTCTCAAGGTCGATGTAGCGGATGCGGAAGAAACTCTGGTCTTCGAGGCGTTCGCTTTCGGGTTTGTGAGATAGGGGCTTGTAGATGGAAGCCCAATGCTCAAGGATATTGCTTATTGTCATAATGCTGCTTAGTTTTGTTTGTTATTCTTTCGCCGCTTCCTCCGCTTCCTTGTCCTTCATCAGTTCTTTCAGTTTCACGTTGAAGTGTCGCTCGGTCTTGTCTGCCACAATCTTTTGCAACACTCTTGCCCAAGCTGCTCCGTTGCAGGTGCTCTCGTTTTCAAGTATGCTGACGAACTGAACGAGGCAGTACATGGCGGTGAGCTGGTTGGCGAGGTGGGTGTTCATATAGCCAAGAATGTTACGGTCGAGATATGAGGCGAGGCAGATGCACATGATGAGCACGGAGAAGGTCCATACCATCTTAGCCATCTTCTTGGAGCGCAACTTGCCGTCCATCTTACACTTCGGGTTGCGCTTTATCTCTTCGCGGTATCTTTGGTAGATGCGACGGTTGCACCGCCATGCCGTATAGCAGTCGATGATTAGGGCGAAGAAGCACACGGTGATAAAATTGATCGAGGGTTCGATGTGAACCCACAGCAAGCCGAGCACTGCGGCAATGGCTCGCGAAACGTAGAATGGATTGTTCATGTTTTGTGTTGTGTTTTTGTGTTGTTGTCCTGAATTTTATACAACAAATTTACTGATTAGTTACTACACATAACGGACATTGTGGGGTGCGGGGAGATTAAGTATGTCCGTATGGAGGACGGGCAATATTGTAACTTTAAGGCAAGAAACAAAAAAACTAATGATGATATGTCAGGACTTACACAAAACACGCTCGCCCGCATTGACAAATGGTTGAGTTACGGCACAAGTATAGAAACGGCGTTCCCAAAGCTGGAGCAACGCTACCGTATGCAGATATGCTCGGAGTTTTACAAGCGATGGGTGCAAAACAAGGACATCGACCCTCGGACGGTGTGCCGCAATATCGCCCGACGTGACTATGAGATGTTCTTCAACCAGGCAGCGCAGAGCAATAAGGAGGCGCAGGAGTATGTGCTTGCGCTGAAGATTACTCTCGACGACGAGGGCAATATCTGCCCGCGTACCGTCACGGAGCTCAACAACGACGTGCTGGTATGCAACCACCTGATACGTTTCTTCCAGACCGACGAGAGTCCGCGACACAAGGCTATGTATCTGAGCAGTGCCGAATGGCTGATACGCACGGGTAAGCAGCAGAATAACGATCGTGCAGTAGACAAAGGTATGCAAGCCTTGGCTAATGTGTATGGCAACTTTCAGGAGGAGAAGGACGCTACGGACGAGATGCCGGACATGAGTCGTATTGCCATCACGCAGGACGTGAGCATCGTAAAACGCGACCGCGTGAACTACACCGAGGAAGAGAAGCTGCGCATGGCTCGCAAGTATGGTCTTACCACAAAAGACCTACAGGAAATCGAGGATGAAGAACTGCTCAGTAGCGGAAAGCCGGAGGAGCCAGATTACTTTGAATACATGGAAGAGAAAGAAGATTCGCATGATAAGGAAATGCACTGCGATACGATTTTGAGCAAAAATATAATACTGAAGGAAACAAAATATAAATGATAATTGGACTAATAGAGGAGACGATGAAAGGTCGTGTTGGACGCAGCCCGATCAGACTCCGTTCGCCGTCCGATTGGATTGCGTTCGCCGTCCGCTCGGATTGCGTTCGGGTAACGATGACTTTTCGTGAGTTCTTTAGCATGGCACGCTGCCTCCTATTTATCTAAATGCCGACTTTGATAGTAAAAATATAATAATACAAATTTATAAATAAATGAATATAAAAATTACGCTTGCCGAAGCCTTAAACCGTGCTTCGGCACGATTGCGAAAGAAAATGCTTCACTCGGTGGAGCTACTGCAAAAAGCAGAGAAGATAGCTCTGAACTATGATGCCGAGCAAGGTTATTTTGTGGCGTTTAGCGGCGGCAAAGATTCTCAGGCTCTCTACCATATCGCACAGTTAGCGGGGGTAAGGTTTCAAGGTCACATGAATCTTACGAGCGTTGACCCGCCCGAAGTGATACGCTTCGTGAAGAAAAACTATCCCGAGGTGGAACTAAACAAGCCTGGTAAATCCATCTTTCAAAGTGCCGTAGAAAGACAGATATTGCCGACGATGCGTGTGCGTTGGTGCTGCGCTGAATACAAGGAAACGGCAGGTGCTGGCAAGGTTACGCTTATCGGCATACGTAAGGCAGAGAGTTCGCGCCGGGCAAAGCGCAACGAAGTGGAGATAAACAATCGAAAGTTTAGCGGCAACCTCGATGGTCTTGAAGAGTATAGACAAGAGCAGAAGGCGAAACGCATAAGGCGAAAGTCAAGAGAGGACGGAGTGAACATCACCAATGCCGACGAGGAGCAGACGTTAGGCTGCATCCACGGCAAAGAGAGTCTACTGATTTCGCCCATTATCTATTGGACCGAGCAAGACGTATGGGAATTTCTTAATGATGTTGTGAAAGTTCCGCATTGCTCGCTCTACGACGAAGGCTGGCACCGCATAGGTTGCATCGGCTGTCCAATGAGTTCGCATAAGCAAAAGATGATAGAAAACGAACGCTATCCACATGTAAAGAGAAACTGGATTAAGGCGATTAAGGCCATCCGAAACGGGGGGGTATTCAAAAAAGAATACATCTGGTGGAACATCCACAAGGACTGGATGCCTCTCAGAAACGTCAGAGGATTGCTCAGGACGCAGGCGGCTACATCAAGCATCCCGACCCGGAACATTGGATCCAGCTCGATTCTACAAACAATCCGACTGGGGACAAAAACGGAAACAAGAGGCGAAACACGGGATATGGTCTCTTGCAATGCACGGGTTTTCGTCCAGCTCCTCTTCTGACCGCTTGACAGAGGAGCAGGAAAACGAAATAGCGGAAAACATCTACGACTGGTGGATTTCGGGCAAATCGTACAGACAATGGTATGCCGAGAGGTTCCAACAGCTTAAAATAGACTTTGGAGAGGAATCGTAAACAACACACAACGTCATACATTATGAGTAATAGCAATATAAACAGAAAGGAGGCTTGCAATGGCTAAGGACTGGGTGGGCGGCTCGGCTGCCGTGTTCAAGACATTAGGAGCGAGTAATCATGCTGACGGAGAACGACAGCGTGAGGACTATTACGCTACGGAGCCAAAAGCTACGGAGTGGCTTTGCCGGTTGGAACAATTCGACGGTAGAATATTGGAACCTGCGTGTGGCGAAGGACACATAAGCGAGGTGCTGAAGGCAGCAGGGTATGAGGTGGTGAGCCGCGACCTTGTGGATAGAGGTTACGGCGAGGTGGCTGACTTCCTTGCAATAGACAACTTGGCGTGGGACGGGAACATCGTGACCAATCCACCCTACAAATATGCGCAGCAGTTTGTGGAAAAGGCTCTGAGCATCATTCCCGAAGGTAAGAAAGTGGCGATGTTCCTCAAACTGACTTTTCTTGAAGGCAAGGCTCGACGCGCTCTCTTCCGTTCTACCCCCCCATTCGTGTCTGGGTAAGTTCGTCGCGACTGAAATGTGCTATGAATGGCGACTTCGACAAGTACGGCAGCAGCGCAGCGGCTTACGCATGGTTCGTGTGGGAGAAAGGGTATAAGGGAGAGACAACTGTGAAATGGTTTAACTGATAGATTTACAAAATAACAAAGCATGATAGAACTGAATAAGATATATAATGAAGACTGCCTGGAAGGAATGAAAAAGATCCCGGACGGGAGTGTGGATTGCATCGTGTGCGATTTGCCGTATGGTACGACTGCTTGTGCTTGGGATAGCGTGCTTCCATTTGATAAGTTGTGGGAGCAATACAAGAGAATCATAAAGAATACTGGTGCTATAGTCTTGTTTAGTCAGCAACCTTTCACGTCTGCGCTTATCATGTCGAACATAGATATGTATAAGTATAATTGGATATGGAAAAAAGAGAGCGGTACTAATTACTTAAATTCCCATCATCAACCATTGAAGATTACAGAGGACATATGTGTTTTCGGAATGGCTGCAACAACTGAAAGCAAGAAAAAAATGTATATGGAGTATCATCCTCAAATGATTAAGGGGTGCAAGCCTTATGCCTGCAAAAATGGCATTCAACGAAAAGACGCTGCAATGGTACGAGGAAAATGTCAAGCGCAGAATGGAGGAGCGGTGACAGTAAGTGATGGTTCTCGTTTCCCTATAAATTTACTCGAATTTATTCGGGATAAGGAGAAGATCCATCCCACCCAAAAGCCAGTAGCTCTTATTCAGTATCTCATCCGCACCTACTCCAACGAAGGCGACACTATCTTAGACAACTGTATGGGCAGCGGCACCACCGCCATTGCAGCCATCCGCGAGAAGCGCAACTTCATCGGCTTCGAGCTCAACAAGGAGTATTACGACAAGGCTTGCAAGCGCATCAAACTGGAGCTGGCGCAGCCTACTCTTTTCTGACAACACAACCGACAACAACACAAAAACAACACATGAGTAACAACCGACACAAATACTTCAACAAGGTTCCGCCGTTCAAGCCGGACCCCGAACACTACACTCGCAAGCAGCACTCATGGAAGGCGAAGAAAACATACGAGACCGAGGATGATGCTTGGGAGTTCTTACAAGAGAACCCGAATCTCAAAGCACAGAGATATACGGTGTACCGGTGCAGGACGTGCAATAAATGGCATGTAGGACATAAAACATCAGGATAACAATGCAGCAAGCACATAATATTTACTTAACTAAGTTCCAGCAGCAGTCGCTATACATGGGAGCCAAAGACGAGCGAGTGATTGCTGCCCGCCGTGTGGGTAAGACCGATGGTTTGGTGGCTCCTTACGTCTGGACGGCAAGCAACTCTATGCCTGGTATGCTCGGCGCATGGGTGGCTGTGTCGCGTCAACAGGGCTTCGGCAAGACCATACCGAGTACGATGGCGGCTATGGAGCGTATGTTCGGCTTTACGCAGGGCATTCACTTTGGGTGGGGACGACCACCGAAACATGCTCGCGAGAGTATCTTCAAACCTAAGAACTACGACAACTACATTTGGCTGGCGAATGGTGCCGGATGGGTTCTTATTTCTCTCTCGCAGACTGCCTCTGCCAACTCCTACACGTTCTCGGCAATGGTGGGCGACGAGGCGAGATTCTTCCCGTATAAGAAAGTAACAGACGAATTGATGCCGGCTCTTTCAGGTCAGACGCATCCGCTGGGCGACATCAACTTCTCTGACCACAACCCGATGTATAAATCAACACGCTTTCTCTCGGATGCCTCGCTCACTGCCAAAGGTTCGTGGCTGGAGAAAGAGGAGGAGAAACTGGACCTGACCGTAGAGACGGGTCCGTTCAAGGGCAAGACTTACCGATGGGTGCAGGAGCAGTTGGAGGATTATGCAAATAAGGTGATACGCTACAACGACCTGCTGTATAACGCCAAGAAGACGGGGCACTCAGTACATGTGGTGCCGAAGGATTTGCGCACGATGATCCGTGCCGTGGCTCTGAAGATGATGAAGCATGAGGGACAGTTCAAGATAATGCCCAACCATGGCCAACACGTCACAAAGGGCATGGTGGAGATGGCTGTCAACTATAAACTCATTCCACAGGACGATGCCGAACTAATTTACGATTATGAGTATCTTATCACGCCAGAAGAAGATTTCGAGATGCAGATGTTTCTGCGCTCAAAGAAGTTCACTGATGGTTATCTGCGTGAGCTGCGCCGTGTGGCTTTCTGCGTGCGCCGTGCGTCATCGCTCGACAATGTGGATATTTTGAGTGAAGACTATATTCGTCAGATGAAGCGTGACCTTCCGCCATATACCTTCGCGGTCTCAATTCTTAACGTCAAGATGCAGAAGTCAAACGATGGCTTTTACTCCAACCTCGACATTGATCATGTTCACGGATATATCCCAGATGATGACGTTCTTAATCAGGCGAATTTTAGCACACAAAAGGTAAGTGGCATCATCAACGGCAAACGCATCACAAGCGAGAGTTACCAACCCGACTTTAAGGAATTGGGCGAGCGCAACGACTGCCGCATGGATTCCGACTGCATCAACTCCCTGCCTCTATATATAGCTCTCGACTATAACGCTAACATCAATACGCTCGTTGTGGGACAAGGCTACGCGCGTGACGGCATGGAGTGTCTGAATGTGATAAAGAGTTTTTACGTAAAGAACGAGCGCAAACTACGCGAACTAATTGCCGATTTTTCGGACCACTACGCTCCGAAGCGAGCCATCAACCGCGACGTGACGTATTTCTACGATTCCACTGCCAAGCAGGGAGCCTCGTACGCTTCGAGCGACGAACGCTTCTATATGATAGTGATTGCAGAACTGGAGAAACGAGGTTGGAACGTGACAGCAATAGACATGGGTGCGCCAGAAAAGCATGAGGTGAAACATCAAATCATTAACGACGGTCTTGCTCACCTCTCCTACCCCGCCATCCGTATTAACCAAATAAACAACCCCGATCTTATCATAGCCATGCAGCTCTGCGAAGTGCAGATTTCGTACAAAGGATTTCATAAGGATAAGTCGGGCGAAAAGAAGCCAGAAAGTGAGGACACACTGCCCTTACAGCAACGTACCGACTTCACGGATGCCTTCGATACTCTGTATTTAGGTTACAAATTCTTCCGTGGCGGTGGCGGTTGGTTTGTGCTGCCGAGCGGAAGGTAAAAAAGGCAGCCGCTTCACAGCGACTGCCAATGTTTTAAAACTTTCCTTCGCTAAGAAAAGAAAAAAAACAAATTAAGAACAAATTTTTTACCCGATGAATTATTCAAAAGTTTTAGTTTCTTCTTTAAACATATCGTGCCGTGCGCCCAAAAGCCACGACTTCAGATTGATGTATCGGTCGTTTGCCAAATTCGCTTCGCGCCACTCAACATAATCTTCGTGACTCATATCCGCTTCCAAGATGCTCGCCATCTCCTCGGGAGATAAAGAGTCGGCTTCTTCAAAGTCGCACGTGCCTCCTATCTCATCAGCTATCCAATACCAGTTGCGTGATCCGTCAAATAGCTTTGCGTTCACCAAATCGGCAAGCCGATTGCAGGAATTGCGGAACATTGTTACCGCAACCTTCCTCACCTCTTTGTCGTTTGCCAAAACTTCCAGTTTGGTATGATATATCTTTGTTGCCATTCGTTTTTGTTTTAATTGTCAATAATCGCACTTCTCAACCGTTAGGCCAAATCTCCGACGGAAGTCATCATAAATGTCAAGGTCTTTCCACCATGACTCCTTGTCTTCCTCTACGAACTTGTTTGCCCCACTCTTGACTTTTACGGCAACGCTTATATTCTCGTCAGGAATAAAGAGGTCAAACAACGCAACCTTCTTTTCTAAACGTAAGCGTCTCTGTTTCTTGCTGCGCTGATAATTATGCAGCGGGCGGTAGTGTCCGTCAAATCTGTAGCATAGGCAGCGCTGCGCTTCTTCTCCCTCCTTTGTTCTAAGTGTCACCTTATATCGGTTGCCGCGATGCAGCACCGCAAGAACGTGCATAAAGTCGTAATAGCCAAAACGCGTTTGCACCGAATCTTCTTTTTCTCGAAAGTACGACCCGAAAAAATCACGCCGCAAGAAGAACCAAAAGTAGTCCATGTCCTCTACCGACATCTGAGGAATCGCCTTATAGACGATATTGCGCCATACGTGCTGACGTAGATGCGAGCCACGAACAAATCCTTCGATGGCGAACATAAAATCGTGATGGTTGAAAGACACTTTAATCATTGTCGCTATTTACAAGGTTGTGTTTCACATCATCGTACATTGCCATCTCTACCTTCTCTCCGTCGTAATGGCCAAGAGCAAGGAGTTGACCGCTCTCTTCTGTAGCATTCTGCGCCGAAGGAGCATTAGCTCGGACAACGAATATGTCGAACTCCTTGATGCAGTCAAGCTGCTCCATAGGCAGCATCGGCATGTTTTCTCTTGCCTCTTGCCGGATGCGCATAATGTCGGCTTTGGTGAGATTTGCGAACTTGAGTTGTGCCTTGCGCACGGCGTCCGTTTCTACCTCTATACGATATGCTTCGTAGGCCTCGTTAATAAGTTTATTACTCTGCCACATGGCAACCTGATTGAGGAACTTGTGGAAGCCGGCACGTCCCTCAGCCAACTTTAACACAGCGAGAACTTCCTCTATAAGGAGAAGATTGTCCCTGCGACGCCAGAAGATAATGCCCCTACGCTCAAACTCGTCGAGAATGGAACAAACGGCGGTAAGGTCACGCAGTTCTTTTAGCGACTGCTTTTTCTTTGACTTGAACAAATTCATATTTTTGATTTTTTAAAAGTTGTTTATATTATAGACTGCGCACACGGAGCAAATAAAAAACTCTAAAAACCTCCCCGCTCTCACGAGCGAGAAAGTAAACTAAATTCCATCAAAAATAAAAACGTTTTAGAAATCCACTCCTATTCTCACGAACCAGAGTAGTGCTTTAAAAACAATATTAATCTACCATAAAAAATGACTTAAACTCCATGTAAACAAATCGTTTTAATGCGTTATAAATCTCGTGCCATCTACTTCGAGCACGAGTATGTCGTTCACAACCCTTATCTCGCCACTCTCCACAAACTGCACCTTGCGCTGGTGGCGTATGGTGTCAACCGAGAGGCAGACGCAGGTGCCGGTGTCTACATGTCCCGTCTTGGTGAGGAAACGTATGTAGAACGGCATACGTGCCACGTTGCGTGCTGTCTGCGGTGGATTGAAGCCAGTGACGCGCTGCCCCGTGCGTGGGTCGTTCCATTGCCACTTTTCCATATAGCGGCGCAGCTCGGTGAATGACTGTGTAAGTGGTCTCATATTTATTCTTCTTTGAATGGCGGAAATTCCAAGTGTATGAACCTGTCTATTTCCTTATCCTTTATCAATTTTACACCTCCGGCAAACATCTTCTTGCGCTGACGCAGTACGTCGGGGAAGAGAATATTACGGAGCGAATTGCCCCAGTCGGCTGTAGAGTTTAGCAGGTGGGAGGGATGGAATACTATTGTGTATGCAGCCAGTCGTACATCTATTTGCGGACGGTCGAACATCGGTCCGCTTAGTGTCAATGCCCTGTCTTTGTTGTAGAGCACCATGTGGCTGCTTAGGTCGCTCACGTCATCGCTTTGCGCATAGATGATGCGGTCGGCGTAATCGCCAAGGTGTTTTGCTATGAGCGAGTCGCATGAGCGGTAGGTGGATAGCACGAGGTGGGTTGTCCATCCTCGCTCAAAGCATTGCTCAAGAAACATAAATGTCTCTTGCTTAGGCAAAGGCATGGTGAGCACCATTACGTGAGAGTCTATCACGAGGTGGCTCACTGCCTTATAGAATTTCTCCACCGTTACGTCGCCATGTGTGTAAAACGTGAGCTGACGGTGAGGTGCCTGGTTGACCGCCTTGGGCAGCTTATTGTCTACGCAGCAAGGCGGAATAAAGAGGAGAGTATCGTCCATTTGATTATTAATTATTAGTTATGAATTATCAATTAATCGTCAAGCAGCATCGGCATCACAAGCGTCATCACTTTAGGCGTAGGTGTGTCAGCGGTGAGCACTACGGCGTGCGAAGCATCGAGCAACTGCATTCGTATGGTGTCCGACGGGATGGAGTTGATGCAGGTTTGGAAGGCAGAAGATTTCAAACCGATGCGGAAATTGTCGGGGCACTCTGCGTTAGATATGAGCACCTGATCTTCGCCGGACAAAGCAAAATCCATGTTACTCGCAGAAACGTTGATGAAAATGCCGTTCTTCTCTACCTTTACAAGATTGCTTGCGCTACTTGAAAACAGACTGACACGGCGCAGGATGTCTGTCATTTCCTTCTTGTCAAATACAACGAAGTAGGGGTTGGACTTCGGAATTACGCCGCTGTAGTTAGGGTATTTGCCCTCCATGTGCTTGCAAATAAGTTCGATGTCGCCCGACGAAAAACGGATGGTGTTTCCATCGTTCTCGATGCTGATCTCCTCGCATCCGTCAAAGGCTGACAACGTGCGGAAGTAATTGCGGTGGATAAGCGTCTTGCGAGGCTCGCCACTACGGAAGAAATCACTGCCACCCTTCTGCGGATCATTGCTGTGTACTATCTTTGCAAGCGTATGTCCGTTCGTAGCCGCAAAGACCACCTCTGAGCGGTCGTCGGCAATGTCTACACACAAGCTGGAAAGCTGGGGGCGAAGTTCGTCTATCTGAACAAACTTATCAGCAGTATCTATAACAGAATGGAACAACTGAAAAGGCAGGCAAATAATTGTTGATGCCTCACTCTTGGGCAATAGCATCTGAGGGTATTCGTTGCCCGAGAAATAAGCCATTTTAGCCTTGCCCGACTTAACGTTGTCGCCACTGCCGGTGCAATACTCTACAGTGAACGACGATCCACCCTCCTCTATATCAAGAGTAACAACGCAGTCGGGCAGTGTGCCTAACAGCGAACTGAGCATCTTTATAGGTAGCTCTATCGGCTTATCAAACTTGCCTCCGCACAACGAAATGGGCGCCGGGATGGTGAGCTGTGCTTCTGCTGTAGATGACGTAAGAAAGAACAGACCGCTTTCGTTGCAGGTCAGCAGCACATTGTCGAAAATGGTAATGGAATTTTTAGAGCCGATACACTTTGCCGACTTGTTAAGGGCAGCGTGCAGGGCTTTGGATGATAGGGCTTGTAACTTCATAAGTTTTGAGTTTTGAAATTTGAGTTTTGAATTATGCGCGTTGCGCATTTTGAATTAGAACGGCAGATCGCCTACGTCGGCATCGGTATAACCTGCGAGTGGGTCAGTATTCTCGGCTGGCGCCACATATCCAGTAGCTGCTCCTGCTACGCCTACATTCGGTGTGGCGTATGGTGAAGGTTGCTGTGTTGTCTGTGGCTGGTAGAGCATAGCCAGTCGCTTATTCATTCGCTGGCGGATAGCCTTGAAGAGGTGAGTATTCTCGTCGGTGGGGTCTTGGTTTACAATCTCGGGGTCGCGTTCTTTGTTGGCTTCCTTCACTTGCTCTACGAGCTTCGGAAACTTCCGTACAATGTCCTTGATATAGTCAACCGAAAACGACATCTGCATTTCGTGTGTCGGTACGGTCACGTTGCTGTCGCCACGCTCCAAAGCAGCCTGGCGCACCTTAGCCTTGTACTGCTCGTTGAGTGGCCAGATGTTTACACGCAACTTAGCCAATGTGCGAGTAGGGTCTTTAGGAGCCTGCTCCACTTTAATTTCGTTCAAGCCTGCCGGAATGCAGACATATACACGCTCAGGGTTTTTCGAGTCGATACCCTTGAACACCTGCGCTCCATTTAAGGAGAGCAGGTCGATGTTGCCGTTGTAACTTGCCATTTTGTTTTTGTTGTTTTTATTTGTTTACTGTTTTCTGTTTAATATAGTCTCGCTCTGCTGTCGCTCATGTCGTCCATCGTGCGCACCTTATACCACTTCTTTACGCGGTTCTTTGGTGCATATACCTTTGACACGCTTATAAAGTTGCAGCAAGCAAGGTGAAACGGACTGATATTGCCGCCGAACAGAGGTGAGCTTTTTTCTCTGCAACCGCATTTTATATGGTCGTAAGAGATGCAGTTTTCGCACTTGGGGGGGGTGAATGTTCGCATAGCGTATTATTTTATTTGAATTTTGCTTTAGGAAAAGAACGGCGTACCACTTCAAAACACTCTATTTTTTCAATGTCGTCAACAGAATAACTCTCGGCGCAATATTCATCGAAGTACTTGTGGGGTTCTTTTCCTATGGGATAGTCTGTGATAGATTTCCCTTCAGCATCAATCTTATCATAATCTATATAGCGACCTTTACATTGTGTAAACTTATCAATGTTTTTAGGTGTGAACACTAACAGAGCATCAGAAGTGACGATTCCCTTCAGTCGTCTAAGATCCTTTTTAGCCTGTTCCATGTCACCAATTCCAAAACAGAATCCTTTTGCCGTACTTGCTGTACCACGAAGTTTGCTGTGGTCAGTAGTATTTTTCAATATCTCTCGATGAAACAACTTAGCTATCTCAAAAGAAGACATGTAACGATATAATTTCATAATCTATAAATATTTTAAGTTGTACTTTCTATATTCTCTATACAAATTACCTTATTCCTTCGTGTTTCACATCTACAGCAAAAGGCACATTCGGGTACTCTTTGCTTCCTCCGCAAAGCCATTTTTTTTCAACATTGACTATTTCCATAGGAATGTCTATAGGCTGAACTTCAATATCAGATTGCTCGGCTACTCCATATTGCTCTTCAAGTTCACGGGCAAATAGACATCTTTCCACTAAAGTCGCTCTACGAAATGAATAATACGACCTGTTTTCCAAATCATCTTCATCGGTAGAAAAATCGCATTCCCAACCTGGAATATAATCATAGAGCAAATAGTTCTCTCTGAACAACCTCAATGTGTCTAAAGGTAGACTTAGAGCACAGCGCAAAGTGAATCCAGACTTTCCAAATGGATCAAACCGATTCTTTCCACACTTGACGACAAGCAGCATTTCTTCATCCTCTATTCTGTCTTTTTCGATAGAAACTCGGACAAGAACATCCCAGACGTTTAATTTTTCTAACGTTTCACGTGCTATCATTAATTCTCGTTTTAAATAATTATTACTGCATCAGAACGGCAGATCATCTTCCTTTACGTCCGGCGTAACAGTTGCGGCGGTAGTAATTGCCGGAGGCGATGCCATACGCCTACCCTGCTTGCGTGTCTTATTGTTCTCCCAGCGTTCCTTCTCTTCATCAGTGAGTTGAACGATATTGCCGTCATCGTCGCGGTATGGCAGCGGGTCGGGCTGCTCGGCATATTGCTTTGCTATGCGCTTTAGCTCGCGGTAGTCCTTCGGTATAGCATCCTTGCCAGGACGGAAGAAGAAGAACACATGCTTGGAGGTCTGCATATAGCGGATAAACTTCGGCTCGATGGTATTGTCATTCTCCCACTCACGACCGGTAAAGTATTCCTGCGTAACCCATGCCTGGAGCTTAAAGCATTTGCGCTGCTTGTCACTCTCGTTCTCGAAGAGATGCTTAGGATTGCACGCTATCGACATGTTTTCGCAATAGTCGTATATCTTCTTCTTGAAGGTAGCACGGCTATACTCCTTGCTCTTACCCTCGGAAGCATCAGCCCAATCGCGCATAAACTCGTTGAACATATCGTCCGTACATATCGGCACACCGTAGACCTCATTGCGAGAAAAGAACCACTCGAAGTAGCGGACAATGCTCTCGGTGAGCTTCTGCACCATCTGGCGGCGACGCACATTGCCTTGCGGTGCAATGGCAAAGGTGTGGTAGTGCATCAGGAACTGCACTGCCAAGGCGCAAAGGTAGATGGTCTGATTGCGGTCGGTATCGGTCAATTTGGCGGGGTCGGTATCAAAACGCTTCATAATGTCGGATGGTGATCGTGCCGGCTGTCGCTTTTGAGGATTCTCGCGAGCAAAACGGTCGGAGAAACTAACCAGTGGAAAACGACCTATAGTAGAGGGGTCGTCGTCGCTCAACGGACTGTTGCTTGTTATGACGTGCATCGGTGAGTCTTCCATCTTCAGACTGACGGGGTCGCCAAATTTCTTTTCAACCTTCGTACCTTTGGTTATCTTGTTGTAGAAGTATTTGAGCGGAAAGCTCTTCTGCTTGTCCTCCCAGTGTACTACACGATATTTGCCAGGATATGTGAGCAAGTCGGAAAGACAGAACTTTGCATCGACAATGGTAAGGAAGTCTTTCATATCCACACTGAACACATTGACAGCCGAACCAACCACGAGGTCTACCAATACCGACTTACCGCTACCACCAGAGGCTTGCTTCTCGTCGGCGATATTATCCTCAAGAAGATAAGGACAGACGTTCTGCATCCCTTCCCATGAACGATAACAAAGCCTGCCTATGCCCGAAAGCATATTGGCAAAATGGGCGTTCATTACAGCTCGCTCGTCCTCAGTAAGTTCTTCTTTACTACGCTGTACGTCTCGTTCTCGCTCCCAAAGGGTGTTTGAGAAGCCGCGCACTATGCGCAGAATAGGCCAAAGGTCTTTTTCTTGCTGTCCTTGCCAGTTGACATCCCAACGATATGTCTGCGCCCATTCCATAAGGTCGCCACGCATCTGCTTTATCTCGTCGTAGGTGAACACTGGCGACCCGTCCTCATTCTGCATTTTCTCCTTCTTGTCTATCGCTTCAAGTCGATCGCGGTATTCCTGACGCTCGGTGATGGTGAACGGTGTCTTGAACACCCGCATCGTGAAGTCATACGGCTTCTTGGCAAGCGAAGGGATAAAGAAGTTGATGTCGTCATACGACACCGTGCGGATGCTGTCGGGCGTTATCTTCAGTGCCACATTGTTGAAGTAGAAGTACTCCGTCTTTGCATCGAAGGCATCGGCAAAATTAATCACCATACTCTGCAAACCTCCGGCAGACTTCTCCGTGAAGGTCTTATCCACCATATTGGCACAGTCGGACATCAAACGCCGCTCGTTGTCGCTATGCCGCCATGTCTGTTCTATATATTCCAAAAGCATTGTCTTTGCTGCCTGGATAATACTCTTTGCGTCGATATATTCCACAAAGCATTTATTCAGGTGGATATACTGTCCTACGAGGTCGGTGCTCTCGGAGTCTATCATGCGATAATATCCGTGAGCGGTCATAAAGAGCCACAATCGCGTAGGCGACACCTTGCAGGTAGGTGGCTTTGGCTTTCCGCTTCGAGGGTCACGCGGATATTCTATCTCGAAAGGTTCCGTGTTCCTGGCTCCACGCAATCGGGAATAGAGCGGAAGGCGAAGGTCATGGTCGAACTGGAAGTTCTCCTCCGCGTTCATGGTGTACGTCAGCAGATAATCGCGCACGCTTCGGGGAGAGCAGCCATATAGCCATTGCCAGCGTCGGCAATAGCGCGATCGGAAACCTTCTGGCAGCATTGCATAATACAATGAGCTGAACTTGGTGCATATAGCTCCGCAGTCGCGCTGTGAGGCAATGTCGTTAGGGTATAGAATAATGACGTGCTCGGCAAAGCGGTTCATCTTCTGATATTGCACACCGCTAAAGTCAATATTCTCCCGCTTCCACTCGCCGCGCTCTATATACCAGAAGTTTCTCCGTCCGATGGAGAACGCCACGTGATACCAACAAAAGTCTTGGAAGTGTTGGTCTTCCGCCTTATCAAGGCGCAAGGAACGCATGGCATAATACACACTCAATGCGTCTTCGGGTGTACGACAAAAGACGATGTTGCGAGCTTTTATCTCGGCGGTAGGAATCTTCTTCTTCTCTTGCTTAAATGTTCCTTTCCCCACGCCATTCTTGTCTTCACGTTCTACCCAGATTTCTTTTTCTTCGGTAAACTTCTCCGTCGGCTCGAACTTCTGGATGGCTGCATGTACGGCGGTGTTGTCGCTCTTGCGCTGATCCATTGCATAGACGAACACGTTGTCGCCCATGAGCCACTTGCTCACCTTCCTCACGCTGTGCTCCTCGGCGGTAGAGAACACTATCGGTTCGCTCCCAGCCATTGCCGGACGGAAGAAACATCCGTAAGAGTTATGCGGACCTATTTCCTGTGAAGCGAAGCATACGAACAGCGGATTCCAGGGCGTACCATGAATAATCTCGCTAACGTGCTGACCATCGCGTATCACGTCGGGCAGCGTTACGCTCAGAAGAGAATATATACGGAAGTCCTTGTTGAGCATGTCGGGCGTAAACGTACTGCCAAAGCCGAAGCGAGGCAATCCTTTGTCGAGCGTCACCTCACACCCAAGGGCTGCAAGCTCTTGTGGCGAGAAGTCTGTCTTCGGCATGAAAGAGAATGTCTCGATGGTCTGCTGTGCCTGAGTACGGTAGTCCATCTTGGCAAACACCTCTGGGAAGGCACGCCGCACCTCGTCGGTATCGCCATACACATCCCTTACAAGTCTTTGGCATATGCGCTGAAGACTATATCCGTGCATTGGAATATTCATCTTGGCTGCGTACAACTCGATGGCTCCGTAGCCGGTCTTGCCCGTGCGGGTGCATTTCCACTTCACGGCACCATGCTCTGCCATTCGGTTGTCGTCAACACCCACGCCCGAATAAAGTCCACCTCGCTCATTTTCATAAATAATGAAGTGGGGTGTCTGCTTGGCATCGACATCCGCGTCCTGCCCCTTTTGGCAGATAGGGCAGAAACATGCGGTCTGACCTTCGATGCGCTGCTCGTTGGCGGGCTTCACGAGAAGGTGCAGGTCGATATTGGCAAGACGATTTATGATAGGATGAAAGAACATGATTGCTGTTATTATTAAAGATAAGGACAGCGATGAAATGCCAAACTTTTCGGTATTACCAGAATCCGAGGCTCTTGTGTCCACCCTGATAAAACTTACTTATAGGAGGGCGTTGCCGCTACCTCATTCTCCATGCTGTCCTTTATTCTTTCTGTTTTTACATTTGTTTTTACTATAAGTTCAGAAACGTTTCCGTGCGGAAGTGTCGGATGGTGCAGTTAGCCAAGTTCTTCATGCAGTTAATCAGCATCCGCACGAACTCCTTAAACGAAATGACGCTCTCATTAAGATCTATTATCTCCACAGCCACACGCCAATAACACTTGCCGTTTCTCACTCGGCAGGAATGCTCGTTCCTTACTATTATATTCCCTACATTGCCCTGCATCATCGTGAACAACTTCTGACACACATCCTTCACTAAGGCGAATGGAGCATGGAAAAGCAGTACTTTGTTGTCGCTGTCATAGTCGCGCACGGTCTCCGTATAGGCTATGCGGTGTAGATATTCCCGATGCGTAGGCCGTCCTTGCCTTTTGTTCCGGCGATTAGGGATGTAAGGGCAATTCAGATACTCATGGTTAGGCATTTCTATTCAATATATTTCAAACAAGCCAACTTTCGCATCATCTGCCATGTGGAATAGATGCTGCGCTTGCAGTCAAATACAGGGTCGTGTTCCGCACCTTTATCAATGTCCTTATAATCCTCAACAAGGTCGTATGCCTTACTCGGATGATAGAACTCTCCACGGGCATTACATATCAAGCGAGCCGCCTCGTAGATAAACGTGCGATGGTCGCGGAAGTTGGTGTAATGCACGGGAACTTCTAAGCCCAACTTATAGCAGATATTACGCAAGATAGCAATATCAAAATCTGAACCTTGAGCCCAAAGACACAAGTCCTGATTGTGCAACGCTTCTTTGATTTCTTTAACCCATCCAAAGAGGTTACTCACAACAGTCTCTATAGGCGAACATGGTGTAGCGTCATCATCACTGTCAAGAACTGCCGCTTTTGCTCCTTCGCTCTTCTGCTTCCACCAATCGGCTGTCTCTTCATCGAAAGTAAAACCCTCGATGAACATTCCCCGAAGGTCTACATGAGCCGAGAATGTAGGATATTTAACAGTACTATTGCCACCATAAAAAGGTGATTTATCTCCATCACGATTCCAGACTACTGCCCCGACACTCATCACGGCAGCTGTAGGTGCAAGTGCACAGGTCTCAAAATCTAAAGTAACATCTATCATTTTATTTAGTAGGTTTTAGGTTAAACTGGAAAAGACAATTCTTAATACCATTAGACTCCCATTCCTTCCAATTGTCAGTGGTAAAACGCTTGATAACTGTGCCGGTGCTCATACCGCGCTCATTCATGAAGTCGAAGAACTTTTTACAAAGTCCAGTATTAGCACGTCTCAGACATTCGTAGAAAGCACCAACCTTATCACTCTTTGCTAAGGTATAGAGATACCCCTTGTCGCCCTTATCGGCTCCTTGCTCTTCGTCTCCGGCATACGACAATAATAGCTCGGCTACTTCCGGCATAGCTAAAAATTGTTTTTTACATTCGTTAATGCCGATGATTTCCCAAACAGAAAAACCGTTCTTAAAGAAACGCAGATAAAAAGTGGCTACGGAGAAGCCTTTTGCCTGCATAAAATCAGACAACGATTTCTTTTCTTCCACTGAAATATCTTTAGCGTTCAAAGATTGCAATGGTGTTGTTATTTTCTCGATATTTTCCTTTGTCATTTTTCAGTTATTCACTATATTTGTTGCAAATTTAAGAATTAAAATATAAATAACAATAGCTTAGCTACTTTAATTTTTCAGTATTTATCTTTTTTAACGATTTGAGTGTCATTTTTAAATAATTCAGTTATGAAGTACCAATACAATTATTCGTTTCTCAACAGATGGATGGAGGCCAACGGCAGGATAAACATCAACACCATCCTGCAAGCCATCGGATCAACATCTAACAACAGTCTGCGTCTATGGGAGCAAGGCAGATGTCCCATGCCAGTATCAAGCATTCTGCGCTTCTGCAACACCTTTCAAGTGCCTATCTCAGCTTTCTTTTACGACAAAGATAGCGACCCAACGGGAAACTCAATGTACGTACAACCACAAGAAGGTGACATATTCGCTCCTGACGGCGGCTATGTTACAGAGCGTAAAGCTGGCAGTCGTGCGCTTCTCGACCCGTTAGACGTGCAGCTAATTCCGTCCGTCGTACCAGGAATTGTTGATTCTGATAAAAAAGAGTGCAGCGGTACGGACAATCCCTCCTCTATATGTGTCCAAACGCACGATACGGGGCAAGGAGAGATGATCGTAGTAGGCAATGTTAGCGACCAAAATATGAAAGCACTGCTCGACCTCGAAGCTAAACGCATGAAGAGCGAAGAGCGTCATAGCGAGGAACGCGCACGTCTGCTCGATGTGATTGCAGAACAACAAAAGCAAATCGCTAATCTCACTCGTATGCTCAACGAAGCAAAAAACTACAAAAATATGAGCATGGATGATGGTTATATGGTTGCCGACCGTCCTACACAAGACTGACAAAAAAGCGTTACCTATCCTCACGGACGGGTAACGCACAAAAATATAAACTAAAAACTAATTATTAACCACTTATTATCTACTACTTACTATTTATTTTCGTTCGTTTATCGCTGCCATCTTGCGACGATAAAACTCTTTTTCCTCTATCTGGATAAGTGTCATGTCGGCACTTACATACGGAACGTCGGCATACCAGTAGCCTTGATGCAGGAACACGATGGGCGTGCTATTTCCAAACGTCATGGGCAAAGGCAGGTTGTCTTTCGTGCGCTTCGGCTGAAGGTTAAGTATGCAAAACAGCTCTGCCTCACTCACGACTGGCAGGGCATTCATCTCTTTTTCCAAGTCGGTGCCTTCAATGGGGAAGAAAAACACACGACCATCGGGCGACACTTCCTTATCCCAACCGTCACGTCCAGTGGTGTCGGCAAACTCCACGGATCCTACTCCACCTGCCATGCCTTCAGGCGACTCGTAATAGTGCTCTGCTCCATGTTTTTTAGCCCAATCAAGAGCCTTCTGCTCGGCTTCCTGGCAGCGGTTCATAAACTTCTGAATGTCGCTACCTACATTAGACGTAGCCGACACCTTGTAATAATAATGAAGTTTCTTCATATATTCTTAATTCAAAATTGACAATTCAAAATCGGCTTTGCCGATAATTCAAAATTCAAAAACAAAAATCACCTTAGCGCAACGTAGATGACAGGCTCTCCACATTCATCATCCTTCATCTTAAAGCCTCTCACAGCCAACTCCTGAAGGTACAATGCCAACGGATCACCCAACGGACATACTACTGCCTTGAAGTACGTACGAAGCTGATAGTCGGTGAACATGTCGCAGTCTTCACGCCAATGGTCGAGCGGCTTGTATTTTTCGCAAAAGGCTTCTATCTTGGCAGGGATAACAAAGTCTTGTAAGGTGACTTCCGGCTGCTCGGTATTCTCTATTATGTCTTGTTTCTTTCTACTCATAAGTTCCTATGCTTTATTCTTTTTACTATAAAACGAGGTATTAAAACAAAGAACAAGAGAAGAAACACTGAAAACAAACAGAGCAAGCTGCCACCATTCTGACGTAGACTTTATATTCTTTGTGTTCTTCTCCTTCACCACATTCGTGCCATCCTTCTTTGCCCAGTGGGTACCCGCGTTCAGTCTGTTACTCAACACTAAGCTATCTATTACGTGCTGCATCCGCGTCATTATCTCTTCCTGATGCTTCAGTCGTGCCTCGTATGTGGCATTGCGCTCATAGTCGCCCTTGCGGTGTACGGTTCGATCGGTGGTGGTGGTCTTGTTGCCTTGGGCATCCGTACTCTCAGTCACTCGCTCAGTGATAGTTTCTTCGTTACTACCCTTGTCGGTCATAGTGCCAGATGTATGATTCTCGTCCGTGACTCTAACGGCGCTGCTGTCCGTCGTCGTCTCCGACTTCACCACGCTGTCCTTAACGATAGTTACGTCACTATCACGCCGTTGCTCACTACTCCCCTGCTCCACCTTTCTTGAGGCGGCGCAGCTCATTAACGTGATTACAGCCATAAGCCATAATGTAATGATTTTGATTTTTCCCATATATTTATGTCTTGTTGGTTTCTGCGTGCAAAAATAAAAAAAGTCGCCGATACAAACAGGACATACTAAAAACACCGCCTACCTTTGGGAATGGGTAAGCGGTGTAAAACTATTTATGAAGTTTTTTATAATCCAAACAGACCTTTTTACGTTTATTGCCCTTAAAGCAATAGCCAAGTAATTGGCTAAACTTACCTTGTAGTACATTGCTCTCCAATAGATTCTCTATGGCTGTCACCTGCTCCTGAGTCGCAATAATCCGGACAGTCTTGCCGTCATAATCATCAAGCGTCACTTTTTTCAACAAGTCCGACATCTCACTACCCAGCCACTCGCCTGTTTCGCCGTCAAGCATGGTCAAAAGATTCTGCCACTCCTTTTCGCCTGGCTTCGGCTTCAACTCCTCAACATCAGCAAAGAGATTGAGCTGTTGTCTTTGTTGCACTGCTTGTTGCATTTGCCCGATGGTGTCATAGATTGTAAACTCTATATGTGCAGGATTACCAACTTTGCGCTTGCCGTTATAGATAGGTTCATACGACACACAAACATCAAGCAATCCGTCTTTTCGCAAGCGATTGATGTCGTTGATGCTTGTCTCAATGACATTCTTCTTAAACTGAGAGAACTTAGGATAAGCCTCTTTCTTCTCTTTTCCGTCTTTTCGTGGTCGTCCAGACCTTTCATCTGTGCCTTCGGTAATCTTGCCCAGCATACCCAAATATGTCTTTATTTCTAATACCGTCAAGCGTACAACCCGATGCTTCCAGTGCTCTGATTTCTTATGCAGATAATAATACATCATGGGCATACGCTCAATCTGTCCTATTCGTGCTATATCAGCAGGATGGCGCACATACCCCTGACTCATGTCAAACACATAGTCCACGACCTCGGGATTCAGTCTGAAAGACACGCCTGTACCACCTTCAAAAGAAATATTGGCGTGCGTGAAGATATTAAAAGCCTTGACGGAAGCCTTGCCGTCGCTGTCCTCACTGGGAGCATCAACGGTTAGGTTTAGAACTTCCTGGACGGCTGCACGCGCTACATTATAGTTGGCTATATCCACACCTAACTCAGCATACGACATAACAAACTCCGGCATACCATTGTTCTTTTCTGCTTCGGAAAAAAGAGGACGCGGCACCTTCGGGTCATTTCGTAATTCACTTCCAAAGAAATGACGCACATAACCCTGTAGGTGCTCGCTGACCTTAGTCAATACCGTTTGCTGAAGCAATGACAGGTTCTTGGAGAACTTTGTGTAAGCAAAGGGGGTACTGATATATTGTTGCGGTAGATGTTTTTCTCTTTCCATAATAGATGCTTTTACGTGATTTTGGTAAAGGATTCATAATGTTTTTTACCTCAACCGCCCTTTTTAGGGGTATTTGGTCATAATGTTTTTTACCTCGCAATCTTTCTAACTGCTTAATATATAGGAGTATAAGTGCATTTTTTGTCTTTCCTAAATAAAACAAACAAAGTATTTTATTATGTTTATTTTAAATAATAGGTAAAAAACATTATGACCTTTTCACCTCCTAATCCCCTTTTAAGGTAAAAAACATTATGACCTTTTTCACCAAGGTAAAAAACTTTAGTAGGATTTTACCTTACATATTACAAGTCCTCGTTGAATATCGCCTCGCATTTTTCAAAGTTGTCCATATCGGTGTACATCAGACAAATAGAAATTCCATGCCCGGAGCTGGACGTTTTCAATGATTGAAGAATAAAGCCAATGCTGTTGTCACCTGTTTCGTCAGGAATATTAAACGCCAGTCCAATAACATCGCCATCTGGACCTATGTTTTCCTCGGGCGTGGTGTTAGGATATTTCTGTTGTAAGCTCTCGGTTAAATTCAAGAAAGGGATATGAGCAGACTCTACAGTTGGATACTGCATTTCAACCGCAGCACTGAACACCATTTTGCTTTTAGGATTATAAGCAACATTAATCGTAGCTTTCTCACCCATAAACGTGCCGTTAAAAACTCTACAGCCTTGCCCTGCAGTCTTCGACTTCGCTGCATCGTATGTCACACCCTTAGCCTTCAGCTTTAAGGCAAAATTGTCTATTGTTCCGTCTAAGGGTATTCCCATGAACTTCATGTGCTGCTGTGCGCTTGCTGCCATACAGAGGCAGAGTACGAACAATACTGATATAATCTTATTCATAAGAAATTAGTCTATTACATTTTGTTTCTGTCCAGGAACTCAATCACAGCCTGTAGCGCCAAATCCTTGATAGGCACGCCAGTGCGCATTTTCATCAAGGCGATACGCTCGTAATACTCCATCGGCACGTATATGGTGATGCCATTCTCGGTCTTCTTGCCCTTCGGCTTACGCATGTTCACAGCAATATTGTTGCTGAATGATGCGGTTGCCGGTTGATCTGCTACAGGAGTTATAGTTGTCGATGTCTCAGTCTCAGACGTTGTTGTAGAAACAGTCGGCTTTTCAGTCGCCGGAACTTCTGCGGACGAAGCAGTGACAGCATTCGCTGCCGCTTCTCCACTTCCCTTTTTCTCCCTGTTCTCCTGACGCTGCTGTCTACCTGCTTCCAAAATGCGCTCGTTCTCGTCTATAGCGTCTGAATTTTCCAGACCAAAATGCGCAACTCGTTTCTTCATTTCTCTTGCCATACCCTATAATATTAAAAAGTGAAACTGTTGATTATCTCCTTGGTAAAACGCTCATAGTCCTGCCCTACCCTGCAATACGGTGCATAAGCAAAGATGTCTTCTCGCATAGCTTGCGCTTCGACCATCTTCGTGTCGCGGCGCGTATAAGCGTCAAACATATAGTCCTGATACTTTTCGCCGAGATATGCCTTAAACTCCTTTGTGGCGTTGGTCTGGTCGTTGCTCATTACCATCAGCAAGCCACGAATGTCAAGATCGGGATTAAGATCCTCACGTGTTTCCTCGATGGCGTTGATGATTTCGGCAATACCTTTTGTTGCCAACACTTCGAGCTGCACGGGCAGCACTACACTCGTAGCGGCTGTGAGAGCATTGTATGTAAGCAACGACATAGCCGGTGGGCAGTCTATAAGCACGTAGTCGAAAGCATCCATGACGGTGTTCACGCCTTCGTCTGCCAGTTCGGTGCCTGCTAACTCGTTCAGTGGCTTTGCGAGCAATTTGCAAAGGGCTTTGCGAGGCAATGCGCGCTGATTCAGAAACGGTTCTATGGATATAAGCTGCGACGCAGCTGGCGCGAGGTAAATTCCCTCACGTACCTGATAAACGGGCAAATTGCTTTGCTGTACCAATGCGTCGTAAACGGTAGGCTTACCTGCGTTCTGAGTCTCGCTCCATCCGAAGAGGAACGAGGCACACGCCTGCGGGTCAAGGTCGATAATGAGCACACGCGGCAAGCGTTTGCGTCCATCGGCATCCACGCCGAATTTTCCTTTACCAAAACGGCGCAATCCGGTCGCTAAACTCTGCACCGTTGTTGTTTTTCCTACACCGCCTTTGTGGTTTACAAAGGCAAGCACTTCTCTAAGTCTTTCCATCTTCTATAAAGTATATTTTAAAATTGATGATACTATTCAAATATACAGAACACGTATAATCTGTAATACGTTGCAAATTTAAGAATTATAATTGAAACAAACAAATATCCATGCACATTTATTTGTTTATATGTTGCTTTATTTATTTATAAGTGTATTTGTATGTGTATTGCTCTGTTAGTTGATTAATTTGTTAGTTGCTTTGTTTATTAATGTATATATGTATTTATGTATTTGTGTGTGTGCACGTTTGTGTATGGATGTGTTTGTGTGTTTATTGTTTTATGTTTTTGTGGAAATGTGTATTTATGTATTTCTGCACTTCCATATTTCCACATTTTCACAAAAACATAACTCACTTCTTTGCAACATCTCCCATCATCGGCAGAAAGAATAGGGCGGCTCCGGCGAATGCTACCACAACTACGAACATTGACGCTGACATGAGTACAGCAAGCGCACCGGCGAATACCTTCTTTACGCTCAGTTTGCCATCCTTTCTCCTTGCCGACGTGTCTTCACGTTCCTCTCGTAGCGTCGGCTCGCCTACCTGCGGATAGTTACGCTTACGTTTCGGCTTCGGCTGGGGTATAGGCTCCGACTCTGCTTCCGGCTCCCGATCCTGATAAATATCCGGCTCTATAACGTGAGGCTCCGGATGATGAACAAATCCCGATTCGTCTATAACAAGAGGCTCCTCGTCAATAGCAATAGATTCTTCCTCAATGATAGGCTTTTCCTCAATGATAAGGTTCTCATCAATAGCCGGTTCGTCTTCAATCTTTCTATCCACACACACGATAACATCGCCGTGCAAGCTGACCTCTATCTTGCAACCTGCCACAAGGTCTTTCTGGAGGAACGTGCGCTCGCTTCCGCAGTTGGCATGGGCGAAACGGTGTCCGTTCATTTCCACCTCGTCAAAGTCGGCTACATACGTCACCTTGCCAGTCTTTTCGCCTACCGTAGTATGGTGTCCGCGATATGTGGTTACGGCCTTAAACACCGGTCGAAACTTAAAAGCGCAATTATACTTTGCGTCATGATCGGTCTGTCCTATACGGTCGTAATAGTCGTAATTGTCGAACTTGAACACAAGACCGTCGGTAGGGTAGGGCAGCGACTCACGCTCCACCTCGGCAGAGCACACGATGTTCTCAATGTCCTGCTCCAGTTCGGCATCCGTTTTCTCAAGATTGAGAGCCGACACGAAGCCCGAAGTCTTAAAGCCATTACGCTCAAGAGCCTGCATAGCAGCCGTGTGTCTTACCACACCGTCCAGAATCAAACGGAAGGGATGAAACTCCAGACGCTTGCACTCGTTCGTTACAGCCACCTTCTTCGCCATGATGCCGTTACTCGTAGAACGGGGCGATTTGCCAGCCTTGCTATAACGGGCAAACTCCTCAAGCGAGATTATCACCTCACCTCTCACCTCCACTCGGTCGTACTGGCTCCATACGTCCACCTGGACAGGCACGCCTTGAACATGCTTTATATGTTCCAGGCAGTCGATGCCGTACAACTCTTTGCCATGTCCGTAGGTAGCTTCCGAGAGCGAGCCGCGGCGATACACAAGACTCACGGTCTCGCCGTCGAACTTCCACTCTATATCTACCTTCGCGCCCTGACTGCTGATATTGGCAGTGCGCTGCTGCGCTCTCAGGTATTTCACTACCGACTTGGCATCATGCAGCTTCTTCATCGAGAGGCACGCCGTGCGACGCGCAACAGTGCGCTTGCCGTTGCCGTTCTCGCTGTAGCACCGCTGAGTAGGTGAGTCCTTCAGTATCTCATCCGGATGCGCATCTTCATATTCCTGCAAAGCAAAGTAAAGAGCGTCGTATTCCTCGTCACTTATAGAGGGGGCGTTCTGTGCAAAGTACTTATAATCATGCACCTTTACTTCGTCCACCAAAGCGCAATAATCCTCAAAATTCTTAATTTTAGCCATATTCTGTAAAGTATAAAAAAGTTGTTGTTGCTACATTAGTCCTCGTCCTCGTCCGGAATAGAGTCTTCGTTGTCGTGCCAGAAGTGGGAGTACTGCACCATGTCGATTGCAGTAATCAGGTTGTCGCCAGGGTAAAGCTCTTGATTGAGTTCCATATATAGACACATTTTCCGTCCCGATTTGAAATTGACTTGTACGCACTCGTTCTCATCTTCATCATCTTTACTTGACCATGATTCGTAGCTCTCGACCTCTCGCGCGTCAAACGTCACGTTCTTTCTGTCGTTGTTGTCTTCAAGGTCGAACATCTCTGCATGAATAAACGGATAAACTTTCTTTGTTGCCATAATATTTCGTTTTTTATTATTGTTATTATTTATTTTCACTTCTCTACTTGTGCCAATACTCCTACGACTCGTGCTTTGTCGTCGACATACCGATTAACTAAACAATAGTCTCCTGCCTTCACCCGCTTGTAAGGAATACGCTTATAATCCCCGAAGTCTCCCGACGGTCTGTAATAACGTCGCTTGCTTTCGTCTTCAGGGCATTCTGACGATGAACTGATAGCAAGGGAGCCAATGTTATTATTGAAAACACCATCTTTCCACATTCCTTCCTTGTAAACATGGTAAGTCTCAGGCTCTTTTACCTCCGACAATATCATGTCGCGGGCTTTCAATCCTAAGTCAGCATAAGGCTCGGTAAGGTCTACCTCAAAATCGAAGCAAGTGGCAGCGCGAAGAATGCACATCGCATAATCTGTCACAGCACCTTTACCTCCGCTCGTAGTGCGCACACAGCGCATGGTCTCCGTCAAGTACTTACCTCCACCGTGCGACATTATCCACTCGTGCACATCGTCTGTCACAACATATTGTCGTCTCTTGCCACCGATGGCAGGTCTGCCTGCCGATCTCATCGTTTTACTGTTTTCTGCCATAGTCTATAACATTATAAGTCATTTTTCTCTATCTGCTCCAGCTTCATATACACAAGCGTGTTCTTGTCGTAATACTGACGTGGCGCAGACGATGAGTAATATGTGTTCTGGCTCTTCTTGACGCAGAGAGCAGCGTCCACAATGCGCTTGCCGAAGCCTTTAAGGGCGTGAGTCTTGCCGATGATGACAATGCCCGACTGATACGCTTCGCGCACCTTCACGGCAAAACGATGTAAAGAGGCTTTACTATTTCTTTCCTCCTTCGTCACCTTTGCCAACACCTTCAGATGGTCGGTCGTTCGTGCTTTCGTGCGCAGCTCAACAACGCCCTTCTTCTTATAGTTGATGCAAACGGCATACTCGCCAGACTTCAGCTGTTCCAGACGCTCCTCTAAGAGGTCGTACCGCTGCAACACCTCAATAGGCTTGATACATACGCTGTCCTTTGTGCCGGCAAGCGCAGCCCTAATCTCCTGAGCCTTCTGTAAAGCCTTCGCTTTAGCTTCGGCTTCCGCTTTCAGTCGAAGCTCCTCACGCTCTCGCTGTGCTGTCTCCTCAGCTATCTCACGATCCACGGCAGCGCGTATCTCCGCAACATCGTTACCCATGTCCCGGCAAGCTGCCCAAAGACCACCACCAAACATGTTATAACTGTTTATCAGGCCATTTTCATTGTCACACTTCCTGCCATCCATCCGAGTGACGCGCAGCCTCCCCGTCTGCTCGTCTCGATATACAAGCATATAGGTGGAGTGCAAGTTCTTCGACTTCCACACTCTAATCTGTTCTGCCATAACAAAATTTATTTAAGATAGTCGTGTATTACATCTATTATCTCGTACATGACATTACGATTCTTCTGCAATATCCTCGTCGGTTCCCTTCAACTCCTCCGGCAACCATGCCGGCCACCAAGTCACGTCCAAAGCCCATTGCATCATGTCGCCCTGGTCAGTCTTGTCGTTCCAGAACACGTGCAGCATCTTGAACACTTCCCACGCCTCGCTATCCGTCAGCTCCGACAACACGCCCTTCAGATTTTCCTCCTCGGCTGCTGTCAGATCCACGTTTTTCTCGAACTCTGCCCAGTCGCACACTTCGGCAAACAACATGCACGCAGCGTGCTCCGCATCCATATCCGACAACATCAGGCTGTTGGTAGCTGCTGCCATAGCCAACCAATATTTTTCATTAGATAGCTTCCATATTGCCGAGCGACGAGCCTTCCAGTCGCTAAGAGCTACCTCCACATGGTTCTCGGCTATCCAGTCGCCTATCTCGCGCATGATACGTGCCATTCTCGGAGCGTCGCCATACGTGAACTCGGTTAGCAGCTTCACCTCCTGACTCTCATTAAACAAACCTTCACGGAACTCAATCGCTACTCCGTTCTCATTGTCCGTCACCGTCCACATCAAGACTTTGCCCGATGTCAACTCAAATCTTTCTTTTGCCATAATATTTTTTTTACTCTTTTACTTTTCAATCATTCTCAGCTCTGCGCCCAGTGCGCCCGCTATCTTGTTCAGCACGTCGATATTCACGGCGTACTTGCCGGCTTCAACGCTGCGGACGTTAGCTGTGGTGATGCCCGCAATCTGAGCGAGCTGCTCCTGCTCCCAGCCCTGGGCGGTGCGCATCGCACGGATGCTCTCGCCCATGGCCTTACGCTGATCATAAATTATTTGGTCTTTTTCCATATTGCCTATATTGTGGTTACTTTATCTGACTTAACCGTGTTGTCGAGGGCTTAGGTGTTTACCAAATTTCTTCTGCTTCAAACTCCACGTTACCATCCCAGTCGAAGGAATCCGTGTTCTCTTCGTCCTCAGGAGAAAGATAATAGTATGCCGTCAGTTTCCAACCGCCAACCTTTACCGGGTCACCTGCATACTCAGCCTTGCCAATATGTGAAGGAACCTCGTAAGATGGATACATGACTCTACTGGTAGGCTCTGCGTTTGTTTTCATCGCCTTGTTGACGGTATCCTCGCCAAACTTATCAATAGCTTCTTCTTTGCTTAACTTCTTCATAAAATTTCGCTTACCGTGATGCGTAGGGCTGAATAGATTTAATTCTCCCAAATAGCAAGAAGCCTGTTGGCATACTCTATTGCGTGATTATATTTTACTTCTGGCAGATGTACAGATTTATCGCCATTCCAAGCCTCCTTCCATATTCTATCACATTCTGACGAAGGCATAAATTCAAAATCATACCCTGCCAACTCTTCATGAATCGAACTGATTACGCTGTCAATACTTGCATACCGGCGATTCTGATTCCAGTCTTGGCTATCACATCCGTCATCCAACATGTCATCTAAGCCGTAGAGCGATTTCAAACGCTCGATAATACTATTAACTACTTGTATCGCTTCTTGGCGTGTCTTTATTATCATATTCTTCCGCTTAACCGTGTTGCGTAGGGCTTAATATTCGATTTATTAAAATTTTTGTGATTACACCCAGCCTCCATAACGAGGCAGATCCTTCAATACAACGCCCTTCAAGTTCTTCACTCCGTATTCCTCGCAAAGCCACTCCTCCAGGTCGTCCCAATACTTCCAGTCTCTTGTTTCGCCCGTCTGAACTTCGCGCAGACGGAGCGTAACAAATAGATAGTCGCGCAGAACATCAGTTATCTCGTACATGTTTACTCAAGATTATTCCTCATCCTTATCATCATAAGAATTATGATAATCGTCATCATCGCTTAACTCTCTTAATTTCTGGTCTATAGCGGTGGTATCTATATCAGGGTAATTGTCTCTAATATATCTTAATACTTCAGAAACGGATGTCTCAAAAAAGATATATGAATCATCAGGCAACTCTGCTGCAATAATATCTGCATCTTTATCTACTGCGCTAATACCGTAAGGAAAATCGAAAACAAAATCATACTTCAAATCAGCAGTATTCTCCATATCGACAAAATAATCAAATTTATTCCAGAACTCGTCTGGAGACTGAATACCGAACTTTTGGTATTCGTCATAAGTCATCTTCTCCATATCATGTCCGCTTAACCGTGTTGCGTAGGGCTGAATATTATTACTTTACCTCGTCCTCGTCCTCTTCCTCACTGAACCACTCGTTTATTTCCATTCTAACAATGATCTCGTCTATAGACTCCGAGATAAAGCCCTTGTCTGCCAACAGCTCGCGCACCTCATCTTCTTCGTCCTTAGTATATACAGAGAAGTCGTCGCGCATCAAGCTCACGCAGCCCTCCTGAGTGAACACTTCCATATTAGAAGGATATACCTTAATTTGGGTTGCCATCAACTTGTCAAGCGTGCTGCAAACGTATTCCAGTACAGCCTTCTCTACATACCCGCCACGTTCCGCAACGTCGAGTATCATCTGGTACTCGTCATCGTCACACTCCGACAGATTGCGAACGATGTCGGTATCGTACTCGCCATCCCAATTCAGGATGCCCGTCTCACTCTCAATCTCGTCACGTCCAGACAGGATGACATTTCCGCCGCCATCCACCAGCTGCCACTCGCTATCAGGCAGAGTTTTGTCATTCTCGTCTTCACTAATAACGAAAGCGTCGCCGAAGCAATCTGATAGACCATTAACGGTGCCTTCATAAGTCTTGTAACCTGCGTTGTGGAATTGTCCGCCACGTCCTAAGTGGAAACGTACCTTAAAGTTCTGAGCCTCTTCTAAGATTGTAGTATTCATAATAGTAACGCCGCTTAACGGTTGCCGCCCGATCTTAATGATTAATATTGTTTCTTTAACTGTTGCAAAGGTAGCAATAATTTTTATAACCACCAAATTAATGACGCATAAATTGTGTATTAATGCGTATTTTATTATTTTCGGTCGCCCATCCAGGAGCTCGAACCTGGTGCCACGCCTTGCCGTGGTGGGCGTTGCGCTGTGGCTATCCTCACGAACCGCCAGCAGCTAAACAAAAAATACTCTGATTATGATTATGCGTTCCCGCCGAAGGGGTCGAACCTTCACAAAGGGCCGTGCCGGGCGCGGGATGGGGTGCGCTTTAGAATGTCTGACGGAGGCAAGCGAATAGCGCATCAAGTCCTAAATTGTACTCTACGCGCTCCTTGCTGCCGAACTCGTCGGGATCGGGAGGAGTAAGGGTGATGTACTCGATGATGCGTGTCATTGCCTCACGAAGGCTTGCCTTGTCCATATCTATTGTTATAATCGTCTTTCCCATTGTTGTTTTGCTTTATATTGTTGCTGTTGATATCTTGTTACTTGTTGATTACCGTCACATGCTGCGATGTTACGCTTACGATGCTCTTTGCCGTGATGGGAGTGTACAGAGGACGCTCTTGCAGCGACTCTTTGCCCTCAATGTTTCTCACAGCCTCGATGTATGGCAGGTTCGCCACCTTCAGACGATAGAGCGTGTAATACTCCTCGCAATCCTCCATGAGTTCGGCGATTTCCTTCAGGCCTTTGCTGTCGTTCACCACACGGGCGTATCTCTCCATGATGTTGGCATGGAACTGCGCCAACGGCGCCAGCGTTCCCTCGGTGTTGCCTGGTATGCAGTTAGGCATACGCAAAGGCAGCTCACCACTTGCCACCTTATGAAACACTTGTCGGTAGACCTCGAACACGGGGCGAACCTTACGGGCGATGAAGAACTCAAGGCAAGGGACGGAGAGCATGTAAATCTCTGTCGGGCGGCCATTGGGGACTTTTCCCCCGTTTTGGGCTAAAACCCCAGGGTTTTCGCCATTTTGGGCTAAAACTTGATAATCAACGTTTTGCAGAAACAAATCGTTAGATTTTAAAGCTCTTACCGCTTTTTCTTTGGCCGAATACACCAACGGCCAAACATCATCCAGATTAACCGGAAATTCTTTGCTGTCTTTCGACAATTTTAATACTTCCTCAAAGTACGCCTTAATCTCCTGGGCGGTACTCTGTTTTGTCAGTTGTAGAACCATATTGTTTTGATTAAAAAAATGAAATCCTCAATATTTTACACACACTATAAAGAGGTATTTACCACTTGATAGAAACTATCATTGCCACGAACATTACCAATGTACCGAATCCGAGGTATTGCCAACCCGTCATTATTATGGGGTCTTCCTGGTCGGTGAAGTTGTGGCGACTATTGAGCCACTGGCACACGCCCAGGGCTGCACGCTGTGCAAAGTCTAACGCCTTGGCGACGATCTGCAAGACATACACAAGGCAGAGGACTGCACATCTGCCGAGGGATCTTGCCACGTCCGATGCGCTCACCTGGGGCGCGGTCGGTGTTGTTGTTGCTGTTGCTTTCATAATCCTTAATTTTTTTATAGGGTTTATAAATATGATAACTATATAGTCGCCCGCAGGGGAGTCGAACCCCTTGCGCTTTTGCATCCGTGCGGGCGTTGTGGCTGGGCTATCCTCGCGGACTGCCACAGCCGAAAACAAATAAATATGATTCTGTAAAGTATAAAAAAGTTGTGTGTGTTTACAAAACATTAAAGTCGGGCCACTTTCTCCGCTTCCTCGTCGGGTGTGAGGTGTCCGCGCTGCTGTGCGGCTTCTATTATATGATTCTTTAAAACACGATGATGTACCGCGGACGAAACCCGAACGGACCGCGGACGGAACCCGAACGGACGGCGAACGGAACCCGATCGGACAGCGGACGAGAACCGATCAGACGGCGGACGGAGTCCGGTCGCTACAAGATGCGGTTATCTGGTGAAATAGTGATTTCTTGCGGAATACATAAGTAGGGCGAGGCTTCCGCAGAAGATGCGAAGCGCCATTTTTCGCTCTTCTTCTCATACATATAATAAGGTGTTCTAAGATAATTTGTATTTGCCTTTTTTAACGGCGTAACCGATGTTTGTTAGCTCGGTTTTTCCAAAGGCTTTCACGTCGCTGTACCACGGGGTGAAGGTCAAAAATATACTGTCATCCTTCAAGGTGCAGCCGAGTATATCACAACTGACGCGATGCCCCCGTTGCAAGTGCTTTATATAGGCTTCCTTCGCCTCTCTTAATGTTCTATGACATTCGCTGCCAAATTTATACGGTTCATAAATGCCAAACTTATAATAATCTATTCTTACCATAATTCAGTATGTTTTTTATAGGGTCTATAATATATTATTCGTTAATAATCTCAATTCGTGACAATTCATTATCTACATGGATTTTGTACCCCTTATAATTGATGCGATAGCCTATGCAGCCATAACTACAAAACAGAGGCTCACAAATCATACTGGAGCCATACCAGGTAAATCCCCATGGATTTCGATTATATCCATTAAGCCAAGTTTCGCAATCGCCAACGCTTTTCACAATAGCATTGATCAAACGCTTCAATTCATTTGGTATATATTTTGGTATTCTCATAATTTTCTAATGTTTTATAAAGTCTACCCGTTTACGGAATTAATTTCTTAATTCTAATGACGGATTTGAACTAAAATCGGGCACGCTGCTTTCCCCAGTTGGGCAGATTTGCTGTCAGAGGTCTGCCCAATAAGTTAATGACGTAATACTCATATTTCTGTTTTCTGTGTTCTGCCGGCTCCGTTGATACGTTCCGTAAGTTTCACGCCTGGGCGGAAGTGGACAAGCGTTTCAAAGGCTGCCTGATAGGTGGCGAATTTCTGGGGAAAGGAGCAGCCGCCGCCGTTCTCGTCGCTCACATTGACGAACACCATGAAGCCAGACGGCACGCGCTGGATTTCGTGGCGATAGTTGCCCGATGCGGTAGACTGGATAAATACCCATGTAGGGAGGTTGTTTGTTATAGCTAAATTGTGATTTGCCATAATTTTCTAATATTTTACATGTTCTATAATATAGGGGTTTTCTCCTGAGCGTGTGCGAAATCCCCAATATTTTGCACACGCTATAAATAGGGGTCTATGCCGCGGCGTGCTGCTTCGGATGTGGCGTACCGAATAGGTAGCGCCATTCGTCAGGCGTGAGCGCTTCGGCAGCTCTGCGGTCGGCTGTGGTGCTTAGCCTCTGGATGGCCTCCAGCAAACAGGATGTTGCCGACCGTTCGCCGACACTTTCGGGCGATATGCTCGCGGCTAACGTCATAAGGTCGAACACCTCCACGCGCAAGGCGTTGAGGGCGTACAGCCTGGCGCGTAATGCGTCCAGCGGGTTTTTACTCCTGCCGCTTTTGCGAAGGTCGGCGGCGACGTAACGCAATAGGGCGAGGCGTTCAGCGGGCGGCGTGCTCTCGCCTTTCTTGGTGCTGCCCTGCTCCTCCTTGCCGGAGCCGTACAGCGTGCGGAACTCGTCAGCCGTGAGCACGGCGGCGGCACGCTGTCGGGCGCGTTGGTCTGCCTTATAGTCGGCACATTGCACGAGGTCGGCAACGTCCACGCCACACGCAAAGAGGGCAGAAAGTCGCGCATTTACGGCGGTTATGTGTTCCCCTGCTTGTGTCAGTCGGGCGAAGTCAGCAGCAGCACTGCGCAACAGCTTCAGGCGGTCGGCTGCCAGCACGTCCGCGAAGTCTTCGGCGGTGTCGGTCGGTGCGGTCTCCGTGATTTCTCCGACCTCGCATAATAAGGGCGCCGAAGTGGTCGAAGCGGTCGGCGTGTCTTCCTGCTGCACATCGGCAGCGGTTGCCGGCTGCTGCTCGGTCGGCGTGCTCTCGGTGGTGTGTGTGCTCGTCTTTTTGCTCGCTTTCGTTGGCTGTGTCGGCTTCTTCGGCGGTCGGGGTAGTTGATACCCGAACCACTCGCGAAGGCGTGCCACGGCTTCCGGTTCGCTTGCTTGCCACTGTTGCGCGGTCTTATTCCAGGTTGCGCCGTGTGCCTTTATCTGCTTGCGGTTGCGGTATGTCGTGCGGCTGTCGCCTACCACTGCCACGCCCTCGACGGTCTCCACGAGCTGCAGACCCTCGGCGGGCGCCTCTGTGTCGGTCTGCGCTGCACCCTGAGCGGGTGCGGCTGCGGTGTTTTCCTCCTCGGTGTGCTTGCTCGGTGTCGGGTCGGTCGGCTCCGGCGTGGTGGCCTTAATATAGCTGCGCTTGTTCCAGGCACGGCGGGCGATGGTCTCGGCGTTCTCGGCGTAGCCATGCACGAAAATGTCGAACACGTCCACGCCCAGGGCTGCGGCCACCGCCTCGGCCTCCTTGTTGGTGTAAGTGTACGTATCAGTATAGCCGTATTTGCTGCGGTTGTCGGCAGCTGGCACGGCGGCGAATATGTCAGCTAATAGGGCGGCGCGTGCCTCGTCCGACATCTCGCGGCTTGTCTTGATGTCGCCGCCGTTGCTTCCCATCGTCAGGCGTGCGAACTCTGCGAACTCGGCAAAATCTACATTCGTGGAGTCATCCCAGCCGTTGAAGGTGTCGCGACGGCTGCAAAATAAGTCAAGATCTGTTTTTGCGTTGAACTCCTCAACGGTCGGGCCGTCGGTCCATGTTAATTCGAAATCAGCACCCCAGCCACGGCGCACAGATACGGAGAACTTGACACCGGGGAAGGCAGCGGCGCACATGGCCAAAATGTTCGCCTTTCGCGCGTTGTCGATCTTTCGGGCGGTTGCTTTGCCTTCCTGCTCCATCTTCTCCACGTTACGCATGAGGTGCGACCACTTCGCACAGCGTGCGCGATACTCTGCGAGGCGCTGCGCCTTCTCCTCTGCTGCCTGTCGCGCCTCTTCTGCCTTGCGTGCGTCCTCGGCTGCCTTGACGCTTGCCACCTCGTCGGCGAGCATCTCGGGCCACTCTATAGGCACATAAATATAACGGGCGTAACTGTAGCCCTCGGAGTCGATAAGATAGTATTTGCCAGACGGCGAAACTACGAGGGCGCCGACAGTGTAAAAGGTTTTCAGTTTTTCGGGGTCGTTGTAGTAGTCGTTATCGTCTTCGGGCACATCCTCGGAACGTGCGAAGCCCTGCAGGTTGTGACGTGTTACGAGTTCGTCGGCGAGTCCTGGGCGTGCAAAATCTGCCTCCGATACGTTTATAATTTGCCCAACGCAGCACAGGCGGGCGGGGGTGTTCTGTGCGTCGGTGTAGTAGTTGAGGGCGTGCAGTTCCTCGAATAAGCCGCGGCCGCCGTCACACTTCAGCCCGCTGTTATCAGCCCAGAAAAAGCCGCCAACGGTGGGCACTCCTTCGAGGTTGTCGGCTTCGCGTGCGTGCTCTGCGTACTTGGTGCGCTGGCGTGCTGCCTCCTTCTCTGCGATGATCTCGCGGGCCTTTACCTCGGCTGCTTCGGTTGTGTCCTTGCCGAATGTCTTGTAATATGCCGGACGAGATACGGGCGACATGGTGCCACACCATCCGCACAGGCAAATATATTGCTCGTTGTCGCTGTAATACTGTGCGCTCTCTGCCTTGTCGGTAAATACTTTTGCCAAGTTCTCGGCGATCTGGTTAAATGTTGCTTTCATAATCTTTGTATTTTGTTTCGTTAAAAAATCGGTGTTATTATAAAATGTCTATAAAGTAGGGCGTTAATACTTGATGCTGAGTAATACAGCGACCACGGCGGCGGCTATGTTGTAGCCGACGAATTGCCAGCCAGTGCAGCGGATGGGGTCGCCGTCCTGGGCGTAAAAATCGTGTGAGGCGCAAAGCCACGCGTGGGCGGCGATGGTTGCGCGGCGTGCAGCTTTCAGAGCGGCGGCGGTTGTTTTCATTTCTGTAAAGTTTTAAAAGTTTTTATTATGCGAGAATTTCACCAATTTTTCGCATGGCCTATAATATAGAGATTTTTCGCAGGTGCGACGGGCGCAACATGGATCGTGTCGGCGGTGTCGGTGCTGTCTACTGTCTGGATGCTGTCAGCAGGTGCGACGGGCGCAACATGGATCGTGTCGGCGGTGTCGGTGCTGTCTACTG
>OBRR01000005.1_pt1 | contig 87080 bp, 119 predicted proteins | sample 1494901 | NCBI WGS metagenome assembly OBRR01 (sample SAMEA3360689, study PRJEB22359) | human gut metagenome | biome: ENVO:urban biome; feature: ENVO:human-associated habitat; material: ENVO:feces | place: Bangladesh | collected 2011
TGATATCAAAGCTAAACTTGAAGCTGAAGGCGCTAAAGTTACTCTTAAATAATTTTATTATTTACAGAAGGAAATCAGCAGATGAGCCATGGTGTATATACACTATGGCTCTGTTATATTGCAGAAAAATGTTCCTATTGGAACAGAACGCCGGACAGCAACAAAAAAAGAATCAGTGCCAGTGAATAGCAGAGATTCCTTTTTTGGATAGGAGAGTAATGATGCAAAGGAGTTGCGAATCCTGTATAATGGGGTAATTTTTAAGGGATCGAAGCTGATATGATGAATATCAGATGAAAAAAATCAGCATATTACTTTAACCATCCTTGACTCGATTATTGCATACAGAAAAACTTTTGTCAAAAAACGAAAAAAATGTGCAAAAATCTTTTTTACTTTTCACGGAAATAAAGTTCATTTTTTTGCTTTTTTGAAAAAAATTTTTTTACTTATCTTTTTTTTTACTTTTAATAAATTATTGCATTACAAAATATCAGAAATATTCCTATTTTTTTGCTTATCTGTATTTTTTGCCCTTGCGTATAGCGAGGATGTCGTTATGGATTCGTGGCCCAATTGTTCTTTTAAAAGGGCGATATTGCCCGTTTTGTCCAGCATATTCATCGCAAAGGTGCTGCGTAATTTGTGCGGAGTGATTTTTGATGATTGTGGAATATTTGAAGCCATAGCGTATTTTTTTACAATACGTTCCACATTGCGGACACTTATCCGCTCGCCCTGGTACCTGCCAACCAACCGTCACAACAAAAACGGCTCTGTTGTCATCGGTCGGATACATTTCTTTCCTAAATTCCAGATAATCTAACAAAATATTTTTCATTTTGTCGGAAAAATATATGGTATCCGGTTTGTCTCCTTTACGCTGAATATACATACAGCAATCTTTAAAATTAATATCGTCTATGTCAAGACCGACTAATTCCGATACACGAATACCGGTGTCCAGCAGCAAGCAGCACATACAGATATCTCGTAAAGAATTTTTATCATGAAAAGCCTTTTGTTTTATAGAAAGTCCATCTCCGGCACACACGGAATTTAAGAACTCATCTATCTGTGAATCCTGCATATATATAATATCTTTTGCATGATTTTTTTCCCGGTCAATTCCTGCAAATGGATTGTAAGACAAAAGCTTATCTTGTATAAAAAGACTGTAATAGGAAGATATGCATGACATGTAAACAATTGCAGTTGCACGCTTATTTTCTTTTGGTTTCTTATCATTAATGTGACGTGTTAAAATCCATTCCAGAAATTCAACAGCATCATCCTTTGTAATAAGCCCAAGATCTTCAATGGTAATTTCTTTAAGCTCCTTGTTACGGAAATAAGAATTGTTATTTCTTAAATAATTGAGAAAGACACTCATGCGGTAAGCGTAATCATATTGAGACTTCTGTGTGAGCCGCATAGAACGTTCATTTCTTGCTTTTGTACAAAAAGATGGGAGAGTAGCAAGCAGGTCATCGGTTTTCTTTTTGTACATCTGGTAAGTTTCATTTTTATATTCGACTGACATATGTATCCTTTCTAGTTTGCAATGTTGTATTTTCTTGTAACAATATATTTTTTAGGATAATTATACATATCCAAAATAGTAGGAGAGTTATCATATGTAATAATCATGTCATTACAAGGAAATGATTTATATAATTCATCTAGGGTGTATGCTAATGCACGGTGCTGCTCATCATTATAATAGCAATGATATAATGTGCTCCCTTTTTCATAATATGGAGGATCGATAAAAAGCGTGGAATTTGGCAGCCAATATTTATCCTGTATATAATCGAAAGCATCCATGCAGGCAATATGCATGTGGTCAGCCTTTTCATGGATCGTATCAATCCGCTTGCATAAAGTTTTTGCGTTCCATCTTGCAGATGGATTTGACATTGCATTTGCATATGGTATGCCAGAAAATGCAAGTCTGTTTACAATCAGTGCATACCAAGCAGCATCATTAATATTAGATGAACGATAATTGCTTAATACTTCATGCTGTGCTTTATAATATGCCTCTTGTGAGGGCTTAAACGCCGCAATTTTGCCTTTTAATACAGCAGGCATATATTTTATCATATAGAACAATGAATATACGCCAAAATCCGCGTCATTGAGCCACAGATGGTCAATCTTGTCTGCAAGAAGAAATGACAATCCTACGGAAGCTCCACCGGCAAACGGTTCAATGAAATTTTGCATATGTTCAGATCTGCAGTTTTCATATACAAGCCCAGCTAATCTGGATTTTCCTCCGGGATATCGAAGCAAGGAAACATTTGTTTTAAAAGCACAAGGTTTACATACAAGGGAATCGTCTGATTTAAAAGGCGTTTCAAGGAATAATCTGTAGCCAGTCTTAAAAGGCCTTTTATTGTTAAATTGATTGAATCCATCACAGTCAGGACACCAAAATCCGTTGTGCGTAGAAAAATCTTCTTCAAAATCATCCAATGACTCGGAACTGAATCCGCAAAATTCACATTTATACACAAAAATTTCCTTTCACATAATAAAAATATAAACTGCTTAAATATAGATATATTATACGTCAAAAATCGGATTTTCGCAACAAGTAGTCGTATAACATATATTATACGACTACTTAAAAATATGTAGAGGTCAAAAAAAATGCTGCGTATCATACCGATACACAGCATAAATCATTTATTTATTAAATCTATTTTTTATAATTCCCATATCATTATCTTGTAAACCATTTAAATCTTTTTGAAATCAAAAAAAAGGAACCGGCGATACCGGTTCCAGACAAAATCATTTTAGAATAGATCACTATGAGTTCCCGTTCTGGTCAGATAAAGATATAATTCTTCTTCATAAATTTCATATATTAACAGCCAGTCCGGTGTAATGTGACATTCTCTACAATTTGCGTAATTGCCAGATAAATTGTGATCTTTATTCTTTGGAGGAAGTGATTCTCCATTAGATAATTTTTTAATAACAGCTTTCAATAAGTTCATGTCGTATCCACGCTTTTGAAGGCGTTTAAGATCCTTTTGGAACTTATTGGTTGGCTTTATGATATATTTCACGAAAGCATATCCTCCATCATTTTATCAATATCGGTATATGACTTTCCCAAAGAAGGGTTTTTCCTCATTTCTTCTACTTCTCTAATAGCTTCCAATGTTTCTAAATTTGGAACTTCTCTAGATATTTCAAAAGGAATCCCCTGCTCCCGAACGGCCTGTTTGACAAATATTGTGAATGCTGTTGTCAGATTCATTCCAAGGTCATTAAATAATTCGTCTGCCTGTTTCTTTAGAGCATCGTCCATTCTGAATGATACAGTTGCCATGAAATCACCTGTCTTTCTATTATATTATGTTCACCTATTATATTATAATTATACGTTTTTAGTAGTACACTGTCAAGTTGTTGTATTAACTATGTATACAATTTGATGTGTATAGAAAAATTTTTTATAGGATTTTTAAAATTCCTCCGTTTGATATTTAGATAAGCGCATCACGGCAAATTCCCATTGAGTGCTTTTTGATGATTTCCAGCCATTCTTTATCTGTATATATAAAAGCGCAGTTCACTGTATTCTCACTCTTATCCGGGTATTTACTCCTGAATTTTGCAATTGCATCATCCTTTGATGTTCCTACAACCTTTACATATCCGTGCTGGTATGGAAACATTTCGGAACTTCCAAACGTAAAAAAGAATACGCTTGTCTCACAGTGGCAATTTTCTTTTTCGTATTCTGTCAGAATGTCATTTGCAAGTGCAATTGTATCACAATGACTGCTTCTGGAACAGTGTTTTTCGCATTCGTCCAAAGATTGGCTCGTACAACTGGATATAGCGGAAATATCTATATCTTTGCCATCATTTTTAACGACAAACAGCATTGTTAAAATACTGTCCACTCTCTTTCCGAACGTTGTAAGTTTCAAGCCACAGATATTTTTTACCCAATTATCATAGGCATCTTTTCCATAACGTGCCAAATAATAGCCTACAGCAGCGTCAGCATCTGCTATTTCTTTAAATATATCGTTCGTAATGTTCTCGATGTCTTCCGTATTTCCATTTCTTTTTATATCCTGAGCTACGGTTTCGCATTTGTTCCACGTAGTGGAAAATTTTTTCAAATAATATTCTTTATTCATTTTAAACCTCCGTTGATTTTAATTCCTTTTGTATATCCATTAATTCCCTGACGAATTCTTTTTGTGGGCATTTGCTATCATTATGTGAAATGAATGATTTTTGGCAGATCCATACACATTTCGGGCGAATTACACTATGGAAGCAATATAAATATTTTCTCCCTTCGTTATTGCGACAGGTTTTGATTCCAGCAATAGCAAATAAAATAAAGGCAATTGCTTCCATGATTGATAATAACGGAGAAAGGTTAGGAAGGTTAGAAATAAATGCCGCTGTCACAAAAATGAATAAAATTACTTCCGGTGACAAGATATAAGGGATTGCGCTAATTTTGTTTTTTAAGTGTTCGATAGGTTTTTTTTCAAGTTTTAACATGATAGTTTCCTCCTAATAGTTAATTATTTTTTATAGTTTCAGTATTAAATATGGATGAGCCAATTACAAAGAAAAAACATAAGCATTAGATGAATGATACATTCATAATTTTCTTTGCTTTTATGGCAGCTTCATACCAGTGAATACTGTCATCGCTGGTATATTCTTCTTCCAGAAAACTTACTGCTTCTTCCATAGATGACAATTGTTCAGATTTCATGATTGTATCCAATAACCATTCCTTTGGAACAGTGAACGTTGCTTCATCAAAGTCAGGCTCAATATCTTTTTCCGAATCAATATCAAATGAAAAATATTCAGAACATACCGAAAAATTGAGAGTTTCTTTTGTAGTTTGGTGATTCATTCCCGCTTCATTTAAAATTAATCTGCGGACAGAATTTTTATTATCTGATGTTTTACTCATGTGAATTATTCCTTTCTACTATAATCATTTTTGTGCGACCAAGATACCATTTTTTAAAATATCATAATCGCAGCTTACTTTTTTCGCATATTTTTCTGCAGTTTTTTCATCAAAAAAACATGACAACATATATACTGGGTTTGTACGTCTCAAGCGCAAGCTATAAGACCTGTCCTTCCATGAAATGATCTGTCTCTCCAAAGAAAAATATGTTGGAAACAGATTTTTCCAATAATAAAGGCATTCATTGATGTTGTCATATTTTCGAGCTTTACTTTTATCTTGACATCTTTGATAAGGCACGTATTGGATATGCGCATCGTTTTCAGTAGAAAACAGATATACCGCATCCATATCTATATCAAAGTGTAAAGAAAGCCGGTTTGAAATCCGTGCCAGTGTTTCGATCCGCCAGTCCCATTTGATATGGGTATCAGATTCGAATTTCTGAATATTTTCTGGCGAGGCAATAGAACTGTGAAAAAATTTTAAATTTTCCATATAAAAACCTCCTGTTTACTTTATATAATCGCTGCGAACGCAACGTTGTTTAGATAGAATTTATGATCAAGCCTATAAATGGGCATAAAAAAAGGAACGGCAGCCGTTCCAGATAATAAAAGACCACAGATAAAATACCTGTGGTCATAATAACTTTTATTATAGTTTGTTTTATTAATAATGCAATTTTAGCACAATTCTTGTCGAAATGCAATAATTCCAATCTCCAAAAGAAATTCTTATTTCTGCTTAATTCGAATTTTGTATTTTCCAACTCATGTCAAATGCAAAATCATATTCCATACATTCAACAATTTCATCTTCGGTGAAATCAAGGGCTTTCATTTCCCTTAATATAATATTTTCGAAATCATCTTCATCTTCAATTAATCCAATAAGATAATTGATAAGGTATTTCAGTTTCTTGCCATGTTTTTTATAATCCGCTAACTGTTTTCGTGTAGCCTCTGTTACCATTTTTTAACTTCCTTTCTATATATTGAGAAGCAGGAAAGATTGTACAACTTTCCTGCTTATTTTTTTATTCATAGAGTGATATATACTTTTCGATTGCGTCAGCCAGCCGCTTAAAATCAGTCGGCTTCGGTATTACATGTGAATAACTTTCAGAAAAGTACCATCTTCCGCCATCAATATGCGGTGTCCACTGTGGCGCACCGGGCGTTGTACATGTTTTTGAAAAATAATTTTCAAATGGTAGTTCCACACGATCCACATTTCCGAGAGTTTTATTGATTACCTGTGCTTCCACTGCATTAGCGTTGCAGTATACGCAGATATTATTTCCGTTTGCCAGACCGAAATATACGCAGTTACCAACGATCGTTTGTTCACGATTTATGTATTGGGTGATTTCTGTCATGTACTTTATATTTTCCATTCTTTATGACTCCTCCTATAATCCATAGTTTCTTCCGTATCTGTTACGCCTCTGTAATGCGGTATTGTCCTGCATTATCTTTAAAACAGAAGTCAATCATGAAATCACAATCTTCGAACCTTTCTGATCCTGATTCCATGATTGATTTTAAGTTCCGCTTTGTTAATAATTCTATATCATTTTTCAATAGTTCTAAATTTGGGTATCTGCACCCAACAATTTTTTTAACACATTTCCGAGAGTTTTATTTTTCATCTTTATTTCCCCCATTTTTTAAGTCACAACAATTATTAAAGGTTTCATGGATATTTCCCTCTCCATCTACAACACCCTTAACTATCCATCCGCACTCTCTGCAGGTACGTTTGAATGATATGTCTTCTATGTTTAAGATGCTTCCATTTCCAATCTTGTCAGAGCCACAAACCGGGCATCGTCCATATTTTTCTATTATTTTTATCGATACTGCTACTTTCATAAATTTTCTCCTTAAGAAAGTTACCGCCAGCATGAAACCGACGGTAACAAAATTTTGATTGTTAAATTGCTTTTGCTTTCTCCTGCTCCTGCTTTATAGCTTTAGCCATGGAGATAAATGACATTATGCACTGCATAAGAGCGGTACAATCCTCCTGATATGGTCTAAGATCCGAAGCCGGCAGTTCGAAAAGCTTTTTCTTATTGACAAACAAAGAAATGTCATTAAGCTTTTTCAGCTCATGATATACAGTATTCAGGTGTTCATTGCGGTGTTCAATAAGAAGCTGCCTCTTATCACCAATGTGGTAATATCTCGGTCGTTCTATTTGAACCGCCTTTTCCTGAAAAATATTTGCCTTTTTCACATTTCTGATGATGGAATACAACGTTTCCTCTCTGTCATCGTATTCCATTGCTTTAAATACATTAAATAATTCGCTCATAAGTCCTCCTAATCTGGCAGCCTGAATAATTTCAGAATATTGCCAACTTAGTCGGATCAATATGCTGAAAGCTGTTTCTCGTCCGGCTGTCGAACAATTTCATATGTTTTTTCATTTTTGTTTATCTCAATGACGATGTCATTAAGGATAGTTGAACGGTTTTTATCCCGAAGCATAGGTTCCAACGTGACCGTGATACTGTTTTCTGATTCCTCAACATCTTTCGTATCAAGGTCAAAATCCCATCGTCCATTCACGTGGCCGGTAGAATTTGTTTTCGCTGGCTTTATTTCTCCATCTCTTGTATACATCTTCAATTTCAGAAAATTTCCACGATCTGTTATCTGTTCAAAGTAAACAGCAACATTTTCCTCTGTAAGAAGTATACATATTCTAGGAAAACCGTATAATTCAGTTACAGTGTTCTTATCATGCACCATCCCTGCAATCTGAATATCCGGATTATTCTGTATGAGTTCCTCAATCTCATACTTGCTATAAGCCTGCTCTAACATCAGATCCGTGTTTAATAAGAACACTTTGTCATTATCCTGCATTTTTACTTTATTCATGCGGTAATAATGAGTAAAATCACATGTGTGTCCTACTACATACAAATGTTCCGCTGGAATGTAAACATCTCCAAGGCATAAAACACAGTCTGCTGTCTCAACTTCCCATCCTTTTTCATCGCTGTCGAAATTGTAATAACTGTCTGCGATGGTACGTGTAAGTTTCAGTTCATTTCCGAACATATAGGCAACTTTCATGCCGGCTTTTATTTTTTTAAATTCTTCATATTTTGCGATATGCATAATAACGCCTCCTAAAATTTGATAACTTTGTAGTGACAGTATGTTCCATCATATGTATAGTGCAATATGATTTCACCTTCCTGTTTTGTTTCATTTTTATCAATGGAAAGACCAACCTCACAGTCGTTTTCCATTGAAGTTATCTCGGATTCATTGATTGCCATTTCCTTTGCGGCTTTCCATGCATCCTCAAAAGAACAGAACTTTTGATCAGTTTCTTCGTCTCCCCATGAATAACTTATCTTTAAAAGCCACAGAGGAACTTCGATAACCGGCTGACCGGGTTTGACAGTGTTCGTTTTTCTGATTCCTGCATAAAGGCAATCAGGTCTGGTAGATTTAAAGAATTTTTCTGCCAGCTCTTCACTTTCTGCAATGTAAATGTTCGCTTGTGGAACATCATTTTTTACATAAGAAATTTCATATTTGTTTTTCATGCTTTTTCCCTTCTTTTTTCTTTACGTTTTTATTTGATCGCACTATATCTCCGTGCGTAATTTAGATTGAAAAATTTATATAAAGCCTATGTAAAGATAGGCATAAAAAAAGAACGCATATGCGTTCTTGATAATAAAAAAAAGCCACGAAAACATATTCTCGTGGTTTGATCTATATTTTTATTTAATTATTTTTATTTATGTGATGAGTATAGCATATGCATTTATTTCTGTCAAAAAACTTATTTTCCGTAATATCACAATCTGTCGTATTTAATTATGATCGAATGATATTAAAAATCTGTCAGAATTAATTATGATAGGTTTACACGGAATGTCTGTTATGATATAATAAATACATACCAATAAATTGAAGTAAATAGTGAATCGAGGGTTATATGGATAAAATAGTTGATGTGGATAGAATGGTTGCCATTGAGCTTCTGCAAAAAAATGAACTTGGAGATAATTCCAAAGACAAATTAAATAAATTTGAAACGAAACGAGCTGAGAAAGAATTTGAAAAAATGGAAAATGATATTCGAAGACTTTTTGGTTGTCATTAATAAGGATTTTTTCTTATATTCTTCCATAAAAAACACCTTGTACTGTGATACTATAAAAGTCACAATACAAGGTGTAATTTTTTAATCTTTATATACTTCCCAATGTTTAAAATGCTTTATGCATTTAAAACGCAGTCCATCCGCTGGTTCATAATAGCAGACTTGAAAAGGGAAAATTTCATATAATCTTTTTAAAAGTTTTTTCATGCCTCTTTGTACCTCTTTTCGCCTATTATCTGAACTCAATTTTGTCACTCACGATAATCGATCACCGGCTCTCCGCAAATACATTCATCCATTGCTTCGATGACTTTATTCAAGGCGACTAAGTATGCACGATAGTTTGGTGCGTATACTAAATTTTGTGTACCTTCAAAGTATACATTTTTGCCATCATTGGTCAGCACACCTGTAATCGTATACTCACCATCTTGTAATGTATCCATCTGATCCTGCAGCAACTGTCCAAGTTTGTTCATGTTTCCTAAGAATAATGATGAGAATGGGATCCTAAAATGGATACCACTTTCGTTTTCCGTAAAGGTTGACTTAATCAGTGTATCCTCTGATTTCTCTGCATTCTCTTCGAACAAGTTTTGAACATAAGTGCTGCTATATAATGTTTCAAAATCTGATATATGTGCTGCATATTCGATTGTTCCTGTAGACAGGCCAAGATCTGCCATCAGATTCGAGATACTGTTTTCAGTCAGCTTTTTCATATATGGATAGAAGGCGCCTTTTATAACGACGCCGGCTTCTCCGCCATCAGGACATCCACAAGACCGATTATAAACAGCGATAGCAGGTTCTCCGCTTATCTTTGTATCTCCTGGCTTCATTAAATGCTGTCTAATAAACGGCATTGCTTTCAGCATGGCAGACTCTGGTGTTAAATGGGCGGTGCTGTCATATCCGGGATTTACACCTAACATTACAGACCAGCTTATCATTGTGTTATTAGATATTTTAGATTTTGTCATAATCTTTTCGTTCCTTCCAGTTATGTTGTAACCGTTATAGTTACTCCTTTATGATTTTTATATTTTCTTCGGCATTAATCCAAATGTGCAGCAAAGTTTTCAGACACAACCGTGTAGCCGTTTTCTTTTAAAAGACTAATAGCTGCTTCTGTGTCTTTTTTTACTTTATTGTTATAGTCGTTTATGATTTTATGCATTTTTGGAAAGTCCTTTGAATCATAATATTTATGGCGAAATCTGAATCTTGATTTCGCATTTTTTTTTGCACCATCAAGCCCTGCGTTTGTCCAGACTTGTTCAAAACGATATTTTGCTGGATCTTTTACAAGGAAAATGTAGCATTTATCCTCAATAGGATCTAAAATTTTTTGTACATTTTCCTTAAAATCTTCATCATAGATGGCAATTTTATCAAGTTCGTCTCCATCGATATGTTCCTGATCTACATTTTCAGAAAATATGATGTAGCCAATGCGGTTTATCCATGCAAAACCTTTTCTGTAGTAAACACCGCCTTCATCGCACATAGTGAAGAAAGACCATCCATTCTTCTTAATTTCGTCAATCTGGTCGTGATTTAACATAGTTTTTGATGCATATTTTATCATTTTAGTTACCTCTGCTTTCTGTTTTATAATCAATAACAATCTTACCGGTATCGTTGTCATTATCGGACATGATATTCCGGGAAATTCGTTCATCATATTCTCTGATACGGTATACGCTTTCATCTGATAAAAGGTTTCTCGTAGCTTCAATAACTGCAGCGTCAAGACAGTAGAAAGATTCCTCAAGTCGAGCCGTTCCCAAAAGCTCTCCATTTTTTATCTGTCTGATGTAAACTACATAGTTGAATATGTTTTCTTTTTCAATACTGGCAGTGATATCGGTCCACCCATATTCATCGCAGTAATAATATTTCCTTGCATTTTTTCTCTCGATAAGAACAATGTCGCTGACGGATAATGAATGTCCTTTGAAATCGGACGGATGATTAATATTAAATTTGACAAAAAGGTCTTCCAGAACTTTTTCATCAGATTCGTTACATTTCTCAGACTTTCCATTGAATGTAATTTGATCCATAACTTCTCCGCTATAGACATTCTGGTAATCGTTGAATGAAAATTTAGGTTTGGCAATAGCCCATCCACGGAATTCGTAGGATGTCTCTGATTTAATTTGAAAAATGTGATATTGACTCATAAATTTGCTTCCTTTCGTTAATTCATGTATTTGTATTTACATATTTATATAGGATCGCTGCATAAAGGAATGCTGCGTTGCTTAGATAAAAAATTTATATAAAGCCTAAAGATAGGCATAAAAAAAGAACGCAATAGAGCGTCCAGATTAAATAAAAAAGACCACGGATGTATAATCTGTGGTCTTTGAATCAATTTTATTAAGTATATTTTATTTATGCGGTTATATTACCATAAAGTTTTCTCTCTGTCAAAAAAGCGGTCATATAAGGCAGCAATTTCCGGAAGTCGATAAATTCCCTCTTTGGGATGTTCTTTTAGGTAAGACATATAAAATGAGTGTCTTTCCTTATAGTACCATGCTTCCTCCGTCTGCAGACGGTATGTTGACAGATTTCCTTTATATTGTAAAGTAGTGAGTCCGGTTTCATTCGGACTCCCCTTCAATCGGTAATTATTGGTTGCGGCAAAATACTCGACTGCCTCTCTTTTATTGCATTCAATATTTCTAAGCCAAGTAGAATGTTTGAATGGCTGGGCTAGGACAAACAGTTTTGCCTCAAATATATCTGAACAGGTGTCGACACCAGTAAAAGACGGGATGATATCCCAAGGTGTGACAAATCTCTGTTGTTTTTCATTACCAAGTTTCCATAGTGCGTTTGGGATTTTTAAAAATTCAGCCGTGGTCGTCCTACGGATGATCTTTTCATCCGCATTTGCGATATATCCTTCTTCTTCGCATATGGATGTTACTTGGTTCTTATCATCTATTTGAAACCTGATCTCTGGCGAATCCAGTTCAGGCATTATTCTTTTAATTTCATTAAATGCATTAAAATTCATACAATTCTCCGGACAGTACTATTTTGCGATGTCGCAAGCTGTCTTTCTTAATTTTACACTGTTTCCTGCATTTTCTGCAACATAAGTTTTCCAGTCAACATATGTCCCATTGTCAAGACGAAACATATCTGGGAAATCTCTGCGTTCCGGCATATCTATGATCGTTGCATTATGTTTTAAAGCCAATTTTTTATAGGAATTGACAGCTTGTTCATATGCGGCGATCGTATTTTCTGCATTCTCCAGAATGCATTTCTCTCCATCATCCTGAAAAATCAGATTTTCATTTAAGATAGAGACATTGATTTTATAGATATGTCTTCCGTTCAGGGCATGGGGATAAAGAATGCCAAAATTACTTTGCTGGTAAACGGATAAATCAGAGCCTTTATAATGGAAGGTCTGGTATTCCATATTCATCCAGACCTCGAGGCACTTTTCCCTTTCACCAAGAGAAAACAGTTCGTTTTCATTATAAGCACAGGATTCTCCGGTGATGCAGTCCGTACACATGTAGATTACATTGTGTACGCTTGGAAACATTTTTACTTCTCGGACTGCAACCTTACGGATTCCCCCTTCAGGGGCATAAAGCAGCTGCCCTACATGAAATTTTGAACTGCTTTCAGATTGAAATAATGCATGATAATCAATAATATTCATGAGAACCTCCTCTCATATACAAATACACACCACATTGCGTATAGCAAAGTGGTGTGTGACATTTTTATTTTGCCGGCTCTTCAAAATAAAAGATACTCATTTTTTCACAGTAACCTTTTACGACTTCCCATTCGTCAACATCAAATAATACTCTGATCTGACCATTTTCCTTTTTTGTAACGGTTTCAGGTTCAGGCACAGGCACAGGTGTATTTGTTGAAAAACTATCCAGCAGTCCAAAGTCAAAACCACTTGGAGCAGTTGAAAATCCATCCGGAAGATCCGAATGTGATGTGTCAGCAGGTTTTTTATTTGCCTGCTGTTTCTTTTCGTCTTCCAGACGCTTTAATTCTAATTCCCGCTGCTTTGCTTCTTCCAAATGTGCCCGTTCTTCTTCTGCCCGTCTTTCAGCTTCCAGACGTGCACGTTCCTCAGCGGCGGCTTTTCTTTTAGCCTCCTCGATTTCACGCTGCTTCTGCGCCTCAAGTTTTCTTCTAGTTTCCTCCTCGATTCGCTTTCTCAGTTCCTCCTGCTTCTGCTTTTCTGCGATGATATAATTCACGGATGCCATAGCATCAAGTGAAGTTTTATACCGTATTAACGCTTCGGACTTGATATCATCCGGGGCATCGATCGATGAGATCGTATTAATGCCCTGTACATAATCGTCCACAGCTTTTTTCAATCCATCCTTGTATGCTTTCATTGAAGACGATACGTTTTCCCATGAAGTGTCATAAACTTTCTGGTACAATTCTTCTTTGAAATCTCCGACAGGTTCGGAAATAGTATCATAATATTCTCGGATATTCTTTCTTACTTCCGAACGGCGTTCCTCTTCCAAGGTCTTCACCTGGTTATCGATAGCTGTTGCAGCACTCTCGATTTTTGCTACAAGGGATTTTACCTCAATCTCAAAATCATCCCATGGTTTTGAGAAGATCTTTTTCTGTTTTTTCCTTTCCGTTTCAAGAGCAGCAATTGCCTTATTGCAATCGGCTCTATCTTTTTTCATCATCTTGATGCGGTCTTCTCTGGTCCCTGCGTAGGTCGTATTCTTCAGATCGGAGACCACCTTATCAACGGATTTTTCAATCATTGATAAGTTACTCTTAATGACACCAAGAGACATTTTCATAGTTACGTTTGTGTTGATTTTGTTTTCTTCTACGATAATTGCTGTGTTTTCCATAATTTTTTCTCCATTCTTTTAACTGATTTATTTAGTGTATTTGATCACACGCAACAACAGTACGTGTGTAATTTAGATTAAAATTTATATAAAGCCTTATTTTAAGGCATAAAAAAAGAACGCTACAAGGCGTTCATATTAAATAAAAAGACCACAGATATATAATCTGTGGTCTTTGAATCAAATTTTATTAAGTAATTTTATTTATGCTGTTATGATAGCATAATAATATTTTTTTGTCAAAAAAACCTATGAAATCATTTCAACATATTTTTATCGAAAATCTGAAATGTAGCTCGATGGATATATAATGCTTTTCCATCAATCATAAGTTTTGTTGTTTTGGGAAGATCTTGGCAGACTTCCCAGTATACTTCATCTCCTGAATATGCACAGATTGGATTCCCCCACTCTGATTGAACCACAATTACACGTGGCTTTCCATAATAATTTTTGTACTTGTTGACTATGCCGGCAATCAGTGTATTATCTTCCAGACTTCCATCTGTTGTACTATTAATGATTTCCGGACTTTTAAAGTCGACTTCTGGTGTTAATCCATCTTCAGCAAAAATAATTGTGCTTCCACAGCTTTCTACTTCATTTCCATCAATAGTTATTGTCACAACGCTGGATAAGGTTTTTGTATACCCCCAGCCCCCATTGGAACTGTATTGTGGCTCTTTGACAATGTTCGCTGACAGATTAATTTTTTGACCTGTCATATCCATGAATTTTTCACCTTCATTGGTATAAAAGGATGCAAGGTATGTATTACCGGTAATGGAACCATTTAATTCATTTACTTCGCTACCGACATATGCGCATCCAGAAAAACTTATTGTTATTAGCATTAAAATGGATAAAATCAAAGTTACATTCTTTTTATTTTTCATTTTGTTTATTCTCCTATAATTCATTTTTACCAGCATTCTTCCTCATCCTCGCTTTCTTCCCATCCCTGATATGGATCGGATTTGGATGGATTTGCACTGGAATAACTCATTTCTACTGAAGTAATTTTAATTGGAAATTTCAATGCAAAATTATCTTCATCCTCGCATGCGATGTCTATTCCAATTATGCGGAGAAAATCTTTTCCGTATTTTTGTTTCATGATCTCATCTGGTGTATCCGCTTTAAAGTCGCAGAGCATTTGTGATTCCCTGTGATATCTTTCTTTGGCTATTTCATAGCACTTGTTCTTTTCCTCCTTGTCAGCCTTTTCTATATCATCGTCATTTGCCCCTTTTTTTCGAAGTTCTTCTTTTTCAAAATCCCAGAGACCGTCGAAATCACTTAATTCCGGTTCTTTCACGGCACTGGTATTGAGGGGCATGTTCTTTCGATTCCATAAAGCTACAAGTTCATAAACGTCATAATTTCCAAAATGACCGTTACCGTCGTAGCATGTTTCTAAAATGTATTTTCCGTATTCTTCCTGATATGGTTCAGGTATCAGAAGGTACGCATTCGCTTCCTTGTTATCAACTAATTGTTTATTTGTATCACTATATAACCAACTAAATTGTCCCATTTTTTCTCCTTTATTAAAATTAAAAAGCAAATGATATTTGCTTCGAATCAACGTTTGCTTTTTTCTGTTCCGATTTATTTAAACTACGAACATATTTTTCATGGTCTTTATTTTCCCTTATGATAAGCAGTCCTTCTGCACTCATTTGGTCAATAAGTTTCATAATATGTTCAATAGTTTGCCCGGAGCCAAAATTGGTGCCGTCATTGATACCAAGTCTTTTCAGCCTGAATCTTCTAAAAAGTCCTCAAAATCAAGCGACTTATAAATTCTGTGAAATTCCACATGCATAGTGTTTCCTCCATTTTCTTGCGACATTACCAGGGAAATGATTTCCCAAGTAATGTCGCTTTTTGTGTTTAGTAGATTGAAAATGTAAGCTGATTATTTTTATCTACATAGATTTCACTTAGAAATTGCTTGTAATTGACACCTTTCACATCATAAGATTCCCTAAACAACTGAATGATATATGCACGTTGATTTGGAGTAGCTAAAGCCAGATCCTGTTCGATTCGTGCAACATCATTAATATAAGGACATCCAATACACCCTGACCGATGTACTTTATGATACAAATTAGGTTCGTCAATATTGTATACCTTGTATATGGCATCAACGGCAATATCCGGAAAATCATAAATAGGTGAGAACTTGCCGCTTTTTGCAAGGCATGTCTGATATGCGCCCTGTCTGTTAATGCTTTCAGCAGTTCTTACACCAATAATCGCCCTTTTCCCACTTTCTTTTTCATATTTTGCAAGGGTGTTTTCTTTTGTCTGTATGCAGCATTCATTAGAAATTTTATGTGCGGCTCCAGATAATGTCAGCTCCCTTGCTTTTTTGTTTAAATTGTGTTTGGATGGTGAAGTACCAAGAATCCGTGACATGGTATGTTCGGAACGATTACCTCTTTGGTACCTTTTTACATACTCATCCTGATTTTTTGTAAAGCAAGGGATTCCGTACTTTTCTTTGATCTCTGTGGGTTTAATGTCAGGGATCAGTACTTTGTCAGCATTACGATACATCCTTTGCATGATTTCTTTATGCTCCAGCCGTGTATTTACTGATATTATCGGGATATCATTTGTCTTAAGATATTCTTTTATAAACCAATAAAGCAAATGACTATCCCGTCCACCGGAATAGCTTAGGTAGTAATTATCAAATTCGATTTTTGTTTCAAACCGAATCTCTAATTTTCGCAGATATAAATCTGCTAATTCTTTCTGTGTTCCAGACCAACTGCAGTTTTTGCTCAAAGAGACATTGGCTAACCAACGTTTGCCTCATGACTACGATTAGGATGCTATCATCCCCCAAGTGCTTCGGCATTTAAGTTATCGCAACTCGCCCTCCTAACAACATTATGAGTTAGCAAGTCTCCTTTTGCTGATTTTTGCAGTCTGTAAAGCCCTGCGCCACATAGCGAGGTCAGCTTTGTTGTTGGTCTGAATTGCATGTGTGATCATTTCTTGATATTCTTCGATTTCAATATCAATCTCTGACATTACATCAATTTTTCCCATTAATCTTTTTCCTCCTGTATCAAAGAGATGTTTTTTAACTCTTCTTTTGCTTCGTTAAGCATCTGGATGATTTCATTCCATTGTGATTGATATTTTTCATTTTCTTCCGTAGTCCACTGGTCCGAGCAATCACAATAGTAATGATATTTTTGCCTTCCCCTAATTTCCAAGGAGGCTACTCTTTCTTTCAGTGTCTTATCTTTTAATATTTCTTCTAAAAAATCTCTGGTTTCCTGATCGATTTTGCTTTTGACAGGTTTTCTTTAGAAGAAATTTCGTTTGTAATGGCAGCAAAGTCTATGATTCCGTAACTGATCATAGTTCCATCCACTGCTGAATAAAGCACGTAGAAAAGACCTTCATTACTGTGTCCGTCACTACTTATCATTAATTCTTTCACATTATCGCCATAGACGATATCCGAAAGTCGGCCACGGTACGGATTGTCCGAGTAAAACTCTAAGGATTTATCAGAGTTTTCTTCAAATACTAACATCAAATATTTCTTTTTTGTTTTCATAATGCACCTTCCTTTTATTATTATATCTGATCATCTCTATCAATTAGAGATGGAATGTAGATTGAAAATTTATGTAAAGCCTGTATAAAAACAGGCATAAAAAAAGAACCCTTGAAGCGTTCCTGTTAAATAAAAATACCACGAAAAAATAATTCGTGGCATAAATCTGATTTTTATTGAGTTAATTTTATTTATGTATCAAGTGTATCATATTCTGCAAGTGCTGTCAAAAAACATATTTTCCTTAAATGCTACTATACGTTTGCATATAATGGAAAACGCTATACCATGATAAACATGGTATAGCGTTAATACTATTCGATCATTTTCATGAAGTCTTTTTCTGAAATAACAGGTATACCCAAATCCTGCGCCTTCTTATTTTTACCGGATGTAGATGTAACATCATTATTGATAAGGTAAGAAGTCTTTGCTGAAACAGAACCGGCGGCTTTGCCACCAAGCGATTCAATGACTTCTACAAGCGCATCACGATTTTCGTAATGATTGAGTTTTCCTGTAATAACAAAAGTCATTCCAGCAAGCACTTCTTTTCTATTATCGCTGTTTGTATCGTCAGGGAGTTTAACTTCTTTTAAAAGACGATAAATTTCCATATTTTTTCTCTCCTTATTATCGGCTGTAAACTGTTGTCTACAGCCGTTGTTGTTTTATTTAAGTGATCTTAGAATCTGCTCTATGGCATTGTCTCTTTTGGTTAAAGGTAAGCCGATGATATTTTTCAGCCAGACACTTAATGCATTGTCTTCGTAATATGCAAGGTAATATCCTACGATTTCCTCTACATCTGCAGTCTCTTCAAATTCATGAGTGGCCAGAAATTCAATATCCATATCACAGCCAGCTTCTTTCTCTTCCAATGCCACTTTATGACATTTTTCCATTTTTTTATTGTACTTGTTAAGATAGTAATTTTTATCCATTTGACACTCTCCTTGTTAACGGCTGCAAACTGTTGTCCGCAACCATTCATATCTTTTTCTTTATCTGTTAAATGATATACTCTGTACATTTTGATCTCCTTGTTTTTAAAAATTACCTAGCTAGTAGGAAGTACCTCCCGACTATCATATCCGTCTCCATCATCAGAGCGTAAGATCCAATTTTTTCAGGACTGCGTTTTTTACAAAACTGCCAATGGCCTGTGTTACCCCATTGGCTACCATTTGTTGCTTCGCTGAAAGCGAATCACATTTAAATCGAAAATGTTTATTCAAACCCATAATCGCTGCAGCCTCTGAAACTGATAGAATCCGGTTTTTAGACGGATGTAAAATATTTGATTTCCTAAAATTGCTTAAAGAAATAGATGGCTTATCGGGATCTAAACGCCGCATGATATTACTTTGTGTATTTGGTCCATATCCACCTATTTCCGGAGGAATATCTCTCCAGTTTCCACCTGGTCTTACATAAGACATTTTTTCCATGGTCTTTTTGGAAGGTATGGTTACATCATTATAATTATACCAATCCGGATTTACTCTTTCTAAAGCATCCCTGACCGTTTTTGGAGTTATTACTTTTACATCCGGCAGTTTAATTTTGCCTATCCTTGAAGCTATCAGAATAGCTCTTTTCCTTTCTGAATATCCACCGACATCAGAATCGTTGACTACTTGGACAGTAATAACATATTCCGGCAGCCCTTCAATTACTTTTTGAATGTAAATGCCTTTATCCTTTGTGATCATTTGTGGTACGTTTTCAATCACAACAACCTTCGGTTTCTTTTCTTTGACAAGGCGAACTACTTCTTCAACAAGCAGTCGTTTCTTTTCTGCTTCGACTGAATTCATGTTATGTCTGTTAGCATTCGAAAATGCCTGACAGCACGGACTCGCAACAAACAGGTCAGAAAATGGGATTTCATCAGGTGTTACATCACGTATATCCTTACATACAATATGGTTTCCAATATTGTGCCTGTAAGTTTCAATAACATCTTTGCAGAAATCGTTAGCATATACGAAACGGAATCTTCCACCATCCAGCCATGCGTTGTCAAATAAACCTGCACCAGAAAATAATGATACGATGTCATATACCTTTTTTAATTGCCTTGTTTCAGGCTTTTTACAGGTGTTGAAGTATTTGCCCGCACTGTTTGACAGATAATCAAAATAGCCGGCATCGTATAAAGTAGGTTTTCCAAATGCGCTTACCGGATGAATATTTTCTCCGGATGCCTGCATAAGTACATCATTCGTAATGATGATCTCACCTGCTTTGATGCCAAGTACATTTTCAATACTGTCTGATTTACTACGGAACAGGCATATTTTTGAAGCTTTTTTATAAACATGAACGATGATGCTGTCCGCATATTCTTCTATTTCCATATAAGAAGAATTTTTAATAAGTTTCCGGATCTTTTTTGACCGGAGATCAAATAAAGCTTTGATCTTATGCCCACTTTTTTTCTTCGAGGCAGTGATGCTGCCATTGTTATCCGCAACAATATTGACGGTACATTCGTTCATGTCGATCACATATCGGTATTTTGCGCCAATATCTGCCTGTTCAGAAGTAAACGTAATGCCTCTGCTACTTCCTTTTATTTTTTTCATAATGGATCCTTTCCCATAAAAAAAAGAACGCATATGCGTTCTGATAATAAAAAATCCCAAGCAGATATACTACTTGGGATTATTATTATTTTATTTTATGTTTTTTATTGATAGTGCTATGATAACACATTTTAGTACCTTCTGTCAAAAATCTCATTTCCTTTTGAAATGATCCAGTTTGTCCAAACGGATACCATAGCACCACTCTGATTCATCTACCGTACAGTCATAGACATCGGCATCTTCAAAATCATAGATATTGGAGAGATATTCTGTAATTGCTGCTCTGGCGATTTTTGCATCTTCATATTTTTCATTAAAAATGCGGACTTTGGTGCAGAGCATTTCATCTGGTTTAATATCGTTCTCCTGTGCGATATATGAAATGCTTGTACAGTTTTCTTCTGTAAGTGCATTTATGCTTTCAGCAAAAAACAAAGATGCCGGAACAATATGCTCCCGGATTCTTTCATCAAACAGGTTTTTTACTGTGATTTTAACATCTGCAGATGTGGTTATAACATTTACCTGATCGCTTCCCATCAATAATGGATATTTCTGCGGATTTAATTCGGTGAAATGCTTGCATATGGAAACAGCAGTCTCTCGTATTTCCTCGTATGCCTCCCTATAAGCTTTTTCTTTCTGTAAAAATTCTGTGTAATTCATAATATTATCTCCTTCTTGGGTTATACTGCTATCATATGGATAAATGAAATACTTTTTTCAGGGAAATACCCCTTTTCTTTTAATGCTTTGATTAATTTATCCATTGCTTCATTAATCCGATCTCTTTCTTCATTTTTGGGATAAGCTGCAATCACGTTAAGATTTTCATCAAATATAACACAGGAATCTGCATGTCCACACAGGTAATCGTCTTTGATACCCATATGTTCCAGTTTGTCCTTTATATAACAGGCAAACGCTCTTGCAAACATTTCCTCGTTGCTGCTCCAGTACCCATGTGAATCTTTCGAATAAAGAGTATCAAATTTTTTTGAATTTCTATAAAAATCAGTAGGGATTTTTATTGGACTATTTTTTTTGAGATTCTGAAAATGCGTAGTTGCATTTCCGGCCCATACACAGGCCTGCTGTACATTTTTCAAGCATGGATTACCTGCATATTTCTTAAAAAATGTTTTTAATGCCGGACAATTATATCCGCATTTCAGGTCAAATTCAATACCTTTGCCTGAAACCATTTCTTCCAGAATTTTATTCTTTTCGGCTTCAGCTTCCTTGCTTATCACATCCGGAAGTGCGGCATTGATCCACTCAAGACAACCGCTTTTATATTTTTCATACTGTTCTTTATAAAAAGCATGGGCCTCTTTTTCAGTAGACTGCCGGTATAACATGACATCAAGAAGTTCCTGTACCTCCGAAATCTTTCTCGTATTTGCCGTCTGTAACAGCGACTTATTATTGCCATTACACTTAGCCCCAATGATATAATCAATTGCATGACCATATTCGTGTGCTAAAGAACCGGCACCTTTCTTCTTCGTAAGATTTATCACTCTCCGAAGTGGTTCGAAGTGGGCTAATGCATTGCCGGAACCTCTGGCACCAAATGCTATGCTCAACTCACCATCCATGGATATTGCCTGACTTGGTATGTCAAGAGCTAACGCAAGGTCATAGAATGCGTCATACCCATAATCAAGGCTGTATTGCCGATCGTTGTCATTTAACCACGTGCCAAATTCTCCTCCGTGGAATGTAAATGTGCGGAGATAATCGTCACCCGTCACGCTTCTGGTCCGGAAGATAGAACCGCTGTGACTGATATGCTGTAACTGCTTTGGTACAAACTTTGTCTTTCCTTTTTTCTCTGTTTTAGTATCTTTTTTGATATATGCATCAAAAAGTACCTTAACCGCCCACCTTTCAGCATCTTCTTTCGTTTTAAAAGAAGATTTCAATACAATACCGTTTTTTGTCGCAACAAACCATTCCCCAACACGGAAATCAAGATCATCAAATTCTCCATTCCGTTCGTAGAAATAATAGATGCTGTGTCCTGTTTTGAAAATAAGTCGTTTACGGTTATTGGCTTTATCCATGAGGGAGTTTTCATTATATTGGAAAATGTATACATGATTTAGAACCTTTTGTTCGTCGGTCATGCAAAATTCCTTTTTATTCATAATTTGTCTTACATGCGCCAAGTCGGTCTGAACAGCCTTTAGTGTCTTTGATGTCACAAGACCTGCATATTCAGATTTAGGTATTACCCGGTAATAGCTGCTTTCTTCAATAAATGCAGTTTTATAAGTTTGCTTATAAAATGGATCAATTTCATATATAGATGTAATTGATTCTGCAAGATTTCGTACCCCTGCGATATAATTGATATATCTTCTTACCTGTTCTTCAGTGTTGCCAGAAGGTTTAATCGGAAGAGAATCTCTTATGATCTTGATGAAATAAGCAATCTCCCTTTCTACTCCGTTTTGCACCAGTTTTTCATAGTCCGGTTTTTTCCAGACGTTATCTTTTTTTACGTAAGTTTCAATCTCACGCTCATTCATAGCAATCAGATCTTCTAAACAGATATTTCTTGTTTTCCATAGGTCTCTTTTGCTGCCACCTATTTTTTTCCCAAATTCATCCTGAATTTTTTCCATGATTTATCACTCCTATTTTCAAATTTTTATGAGATCAGCTTGCATACCTAGCTAAGCTGTTGATTAGATTGTAAATTTATATAAAATCTGCAGTTGCAGACATAAAAAAAAGAACGCCAAGCGTTCCGATAAATAGAAAATCCCACAGAATAAATTTCTGTGGGATAAAATATATTTTTTAAATTATTTTTTATTTATGTATTAAGGATAGCATATCTTAATACATATGTCAAAAAACTATTCTGCCGGAACAAACATGACCGGTAATGCAGTTAATGGATATTTTACAATATCATCAACGTATGGGAAATAATTGCCAACGCAGTTATTCCTAGTATATCGGGTTTTCACTACCTTGACCGTCATGTATATTTCATCAATATCGGTTACAACCACTGTTCGCTCAGTATTACCGATTATCAGAAACTCTTTGTTTAAGTATTTTTCTCTTAATTGTTCTAAGTTCATGTTATATCCTTTCTTGGCAGCTCTACTCTGAAAATCCAATTCCGTTTTCTTCTAAGATTGTTTTCACATATGCGACTTCATCTTCGTCCACCGTAATAATATCATCTGATTCCCAGTCTACATGGTACCCATTTAAATAAAAATGTTCTTTCATATCTTTCATTTGAGAATATGAAATTGATAAATATAATCTGATCATTTTGCTAGTTTCCTTTCTTTTTTATAGATTTTCTAAAAAATAACACATGATTCCGCATTCTGGAAAGATTTCCATATCCATCCTTCCTCTGCCCGGCTCAAGTTCATCCAGATATAGTCCATTGATACAACTGCATCCAAGCTCACGTTCCAGCTTTGCACGGCGTTCAAATACTTCCGGAAAATCCATACGAATCTTATTCCAGTACCCCATTCCGCCTTTCACACAGCCGATACAATTATTGTTCGGATAGCCCATGTCATACATAACAGGACGCCTGATACCAAGATCCATAACTAATGCATGACAATCGTTTTTTGAAAGCGAATGTTCAATAAGCGGAAATTCATGCGTAAATTCCGGATAAGTATCCGTGATGCGTTGTGCCCGGTTCTTTTCTTTATGATCGAATCCCCAGACATAGGTTATCTCATAATCACTATGCTCCAATTCCCACTGCTTGCGGACTCTCTTTTTTAGATATTTTGTGCAGTATGCGCCAACCTTTGGCCGGTTTATAAAACCGCCAACACGGCAGGCAGTATCTACATCTCCATATTCCGGGTATAGAATTTTTATAGGTTTACCAAGAACTTTTTCACAGTCCTTGATAAACCTTATGGAATCTGGATGCTGGTCTTTAATGTCAATATAGATAAATTCATCTACTGTTTCCCTTGACAGATAACCAGCAATAAAACTGGATACCCCAGCAGATATCCAGCATACTTTTAATTTTTTCATACCAACCACTTACACTATCCGTGTGTGGTTAAATATTCCGATTTCGCATTTGCCATTGGCATATGCCTCATATTTTTACTAAGGACTTTTTGGTTTTTCCTCGGCTCACATATAAGAAAATCAGTATGATCTTGTCAACATATAACCTGTGTCCGCCTGTGTCCGCACCTCGCTCCTTAAACCTCGTTTCACGAGGATAGGTATTACTCCTTTCTTATCAATCCTTCTTCTGCAAGTGACACATATTTTTCCTTACATACTATAATATGGTCAAACAGTTTTATATCCATCAGCGTTGCCGTCTCTGTAACTTTCTCTGTCATCCTGATATCGGCTTCACTTGGAACCAGACTGTTTCCCGGATGATTATGCGCAAGAATAAATCCGGTTGCACCACACAGGCACAAACGTACAAATATCTCACGCATATGTACACTGGCTTCCGAAACACTTCCGTGGCATACTTCAAATACGCCCAGTACTTCGCAGGAATTGTTCATTGCAAGCAACCAGACATGTTCCTCCGCCTGTCGTCCTGCATGAAATACCGTGTTTAGCATGTCAACGATAATTCCTGGCTTGTTTAAAAATTGTGAACCATAATTGTAAGTATTTTCTTTTACAAGTACATTCAATTTTGAATCACTTATTTCTACTCCGTATTTTATAATTTTCATATATGATTTTTACTCCTTTAAAGTTCAGTTTACATGATTAACGATATCTGTCCGTTTTCAACTTCATAATTCATCCACAGTGTTTCCGTCCTTGCACGTCCTCCCTCTGCTCTGGTATGCTTCTGAACCTTATTCCATCCATTGAGTATATCGTTATACATATCATTGTCATATCCTGATAGAAGAATTTTTCCCTGATGTTTAACCAGAACATTTAACAATTCTTCATGATCTGCATCCTTCATTTCATGTTTATAGAGATAATTCTTCCGGGTTCCGTGTAAATACGGCGGATCTGCATAAATAAAAACATCTTCCGTATCATATCTTTTTATTAATTCTATGGCCGGCAAATTTTCAATCTGAACACCCTTTAATCTCTCTGTTGCCATTTTCAACGTTTCAGGAAGTTCACTCCACGCTTTGGCTGGATTTGGAGATTTTGTCTGCTGTCCGGATTTAAACCCGTTTTGATACAAATTTCCACATCCGAATCCCATCCAGCATTTAACAGCAAATCGTCTCGCTCTCTCTAAATCATCACAAGATGGTTCATAAGCTGCCTTATACTCTGACCGGGAAAATGGTGTAAATTCTATCGCACGTTCCAGTTCGTCACTTCGATCTCTCAATATGCGGAAGAAATTTACTATTTCTTCATCGATGTCATTAACTGTCTCAATGTGACTGCGCTTCTTATTAAAAAACACCGCCAAGCTACCTGCAAAAGGTTCTACGTAAACATCATGCTTCGGTATGTATTCGCATATCCAAGGTGCAAGACGATTCTTTGCTCCCGGATACTTTAATATGCTTTTCACACTTTCACCTTCCTTTGTTAAATTCTAAATTTAAAAGCCAATTATACAATACCCATCTTGCAATCCGAATTGTGGTACGTTTCTAAGCACGTATTTTACGTTTCTTGAAATTTCTCTGCCAGTATAGTGATCTTGGGTATATTCACACAAAATTAAATTGTCACCAGGCTGTATATCATCTTCGTCTTTTCTAATCTCAAAATTCTTTTTCCTTATTTTCACATCTTCGAAATAACAAGAAAGAATCTTTTTCCTAACAGCTTTCATATCTACCTCCACTAAATTCTAATTTAACTTATTTATAATCTTCAAATCTTTTCACAGCTGCAAAGGCAAATCTCGAATTCACCCATCGCTGCAATTTTTTAAGTGTATCTCCTTGCCTAAGTTTATATTTATCGTAGATCATCACATATGGGCTGTATCCTAAATCTCGTAAAGTGTATATTCTATCAAGATCCTGCTCTATGGTAGTATTAAATCCGCAAAGAACATATACAGTCATTTTGCGATAATCCCATCTGGTAAGTTGTTTAAACATTTCAAATTGCGGAACAATCTTATCTTTATCTTCATACCGGTCCCATGCAAAATGAATGTTCTTAATTTTCATCTGCCGTATGTATTTCGCTTTTTCTTCGGTCATGATTCGAATGTCGCAACCTTGTGAAAAATCAACCCAAGCATTGCTATCAATTAGTTGCCGACTTAAATCTCTCCACTCTTTGCAAGCAAACATATTCGGATCTAGCAGAACTATATTTTTCTGACCATTCCAAAACTCGGACAGATCAGCAACTTTTACGGAACATTGCCCCTCTTTTTTTGCAACGATACAGAAATCACATCCGCGCGGGCACCCTCTGGTTAAAAATCCATACGCAGTATCCTTACATAAATCCGGGTAAAGGCTGTAGTCCTGGTAAATATGCTCGATTTCTGCCGGCAGTGGATCGCCACCGTCCGGGTAATAGTATCCGGTGCCACCTTTTATTATTTCGCCGCCACATACCGGATGTGGGTAATCTGGTGTAAATGTAAATACCTTACTCATGTAGACTCGATCCGGCGGATTTATCCATGCAGTCAACGGATCGTACCACTTAACGTCATCTCCTTGGCTCTTATGCCAAGCAGACAACTTCATGAGTGGGAGATTTGGAAAATTATGTCCATCGACATCTATCATCCCTATTCTCTTGTTCAACTATCTTTTCTCCATTTCCACATTCTTCCTTTTGGTTTTTCATCAAACACATAATGAATAACATCCTCCAATTCAGAATAATGTAAATATCTATTCTTACTATTTATGATTGCTGCATAAGCTTCGTCACGATTGTAATGAAGCCGATCAATCTCTTTCAGAAATAGATGCTGCCTGTTATTTACGATAAAAACTTCTGACAATTCATCTTCCAACATATAAATCACTCCATTTCTGTAAATCCATTTTCCTTCAAATAGTCTATGCAATTTTCAATATCTTCTAAGTTTAGTTTTCTTTGCTCCATCCATTTCCCAGATTTGCGTTTCACTGCTGATAATCATAGTCGATGTCTTCATCTGGTGTATCGTTTGGATATTCAAATTCTTCTGTTTCTTCTCCTGCTATATTTTGTTTTGGTACTTATCTACTTCTTTATACATAGATAAAAGAGCCTCTTCTTCATTTTCACCAGTATAATCGGATACCAAGTTGTCAAATTTTTCTGACATATCGTATATATCCTCTGTTCTTAGAGTTGTCACGACCTTTTCCCATGCCGGATCGTCCTCTCTGGCTACCAATGCAGCTTCCAGTTTTTTTCTTTTCTGTTCTTTTACTACATGATCGACCAAATCATCATATTGGTCAGTAGTAAAGGTAAATTCTTTCCCATTAAGTGTTATGTTCATAATATTTTCCCTTCTTTCTTTTTTAATACTCGTCGTCTTCGCTGTCTCGGGATTCTCTGTCGATAGAGATATCTCCTCCAAGTCCGAAAATACCATAAATATCATCCATTTCATCGTAATTTGGCATAGTATGCACCTCCTTTGCATAAAAAAAAGAACGCATATGCGTCCTCGTTAATAGAAAAATCCCAAGTAACATAGAACTTGGGATTTAAACAGTATTTTATTAATATATTTTATTTATAAATTTATGTTATCATATAAGACTTTATCTGTCAAAAATTATATAAAAAATTTATATATGCTTTTCTTTGTATTTTTTTGGTGGTAGTATAGAAGCAAGAAGAAGTCTTTCAATATTCAGAAACTTTTATTTTAGAGCTTTATGTAACTAATTAACGTTCCAACAAAGTTAATACGATTATGACTTTTGTTGAACATACATAAAATGAATAGAGAGAAGTATTTATGGACGAAAAAATGCAGGAAGAATTGAAAAAGATTGAGACAAAATATGAAAAAGGGATATGTATAACTGAATTTCCTGTTATGAAGTTTATTGAATTTAAGGTTGAGGATTCGTTTATTCAGTTTAAAGGGCATATTCTAAAAATTTTTTAAAAAAATGATCATTACAAAGTGCCACGTAAGTCATCTGGAAAATTATCACGCAAATTACTTCATAATGCGTTCAGCATATGCTCTGATATTCTGAAATTCAGTGACGAAAAAAATGACAAAATTCATATACGTGATAACATTTCAAATAACCAAATCCAGAACTTAAAAGAAACACAAGGAATTATTCATTCAACGCCATATAAAATTGAAAATAATAAAAGCCAAATTGATGTAAATACTCTTGAATTACTACAAAAGGTAGAAGCCTTAAACAAAAAATTAGATACTCTAATTAGTGATTCAACAGATGAATATGAATATCCGATTAATACAGAGCAAAAAATATATAACGCTTGGAAAAAGTTTTATAAAAACCATCCAATATGCGGACGTGCTGTCGGATTTATGTTTGCGACCATAATCACCGCTATAGTTGCTGTATTCATAAACAATTTTCTTGCAAAGGAAGAAAAGTGCGAATGCAATTCTTGTGGACAAATTCAATATGTTAATGAACTGACAATAAATTATGGTTATTAAAAAATTGCCTTATCTCTCAACAGCAGTGCTGAGTGGTAAGGCATTTTTTATAGAATTTACGCAGCAATAAAATTTCCACTAAATGTAACTAAATACTTCAGAGTAAGTGTGTGACGCTCACTTTTCATTTCGTGAGTTATAGCATAGTTCAAAGCTTCTTTCTCACCAAATACAGTCATATCATCACTGGCTCTTGTAAATGCCACATACGGAATATTGCGGAATAACATTTCACGGTGAAAAAATGACAAGCAAGTGACAACACCTTTTGCCTGTGATCCCTGCGACTTGTGGACACTTACAGCATATGCAAGAGTTAACTGATCAATATTATCCTTTGTATATTCCATAGGCTTTTTTTCAATCTCTGCCTGTATATGAAAACCATCATTGTCGAAATAGATATGTTTGATCAGTCCAATGTCTCCATTAGAAACTTCGTCCGTATTAGTAAGGTGCATTACCACATCACCTTCCCGGTAAATGATTCCTTTCGCTGTCACTTCTCTTTTATCATCAGATGCCGGATTTACCTTCTCCTGCAGGACCTGATTCATCTCATGTACTCCGGCGGTATGTTTTTTATATGGACAGATACACATACATTCAAGTACACCATATTTTTCTACATATTCCATATATTTCTCTGCCATTGCATTTTTAATGCTTTCCATGCTTGAACATTCCACAAAATGAAAATCATTTCCTTCCTTGATATCAGTGTTACCCTTGCGCATCTTAATGGCATTGAGGTAAATTTGAGAATCTTCGTTCTGCCGATATACATTCTCTAATTTTACAATCGGAATAACATTACTGTTGATCATATCGGCCATTATCTTTCCGGGACCAACGCTTGGTAGCTGTGCAGGATCTCCTACGATCACAACATTGTTATTTTTTCCAATGGCATTAAAAAGTGCATGAGCTACATATACATCAGTCATGGAAAACTCGTCTACTACGATCAGTGAATTTTCTGTCAACACTGCATTTTCAAGTTCAGGTGCATCATCATATAATTTTAAATAAGAATGTTCCGTGCTTGCCGATTCATTGGTAGACTCGGAAATTTTTGTTGCTGCACGCCCTGTAGGGGCTAAAAAGATGCAATCCTGATCTGGATATAATATTTTATAAAGTTCTTTGATCACATATATGATCGTTGTCTTTCCTGTTCCTGGACTTCCTGTGATTAGGAGCAGGCTGTTATACAGAGATTCGATGACTGCTTTCTTCTGGATCTCGTCCAGACATATATGCTCTTTTTTTAATAGTTTTTCAAGTGCGGCACTTATTTCATCCCTTGAGTATTGCTTTTCTAATTTTGACTGGTATATGCGGATAATGTTCTGTGCAATCTCTTTTTCACGATTGAGAGCTGCAGACGTATATAAAAATTGTTTTCCATTATCCCGAACGAGGCGTACTTTTTTTGAATTGATAAGTTCAATCGTTTTTTTGTTCACAAATTCCGGATTGATAACAGATGCATTTAAGGAATTATATACTTTTAAGCCAAAATCATTTAGTTCCATTCCAGTGCTGCCAGTAATTTCGTTATTTTTAAGTACGTACATTGCACAGGCGATAAATCTTTCGTCAGCATCCTTTGCAAAGCCCTCATGGTCTGCAATGCGGTCTGCATCATCAAAAGTCAAACCTTTTACCATGCAGAGTACATATGGGTTTTCTTTGACCTTATTAACAGATTCGAAGCCATATTGACGGTATACGGACATTGCCATTTTGGGTGAGATCCCAAAAGGTAACAGATATTTTGTGATTTCCCGTGCCCCCTTATTTTCATTATAAGATTTTACGATCTTTTCAAGGGTATTTCGGCTTATCCCCTTTACCATGATCAGTTTTTCCGGCGTTGTCTCTAATACCGTTAATGATTTGCTGCCGAACGTTTTATAGATATCCTGCGCTTTCTTTAAGCCGATTCCTTTAATAACGCCACTTGATAGGTAGGTGATTATGCTGTCCTTATCATTTGAGACATGTTCTGTGTAATTTTCCACTTCAAATTCGTAGCCATATTTTTTATCATTGATAAACTGGCCGGTAAAGGAATACACAAGTCTTTTGTTATCCGGCAGAAAATAACCACGGCAGGTTATTCTTTCTTTTTTGCTGGTTTCGTATACTTTTACACCATAACCATCTGCCTGAGTAGCAAAACGATCAAACAGGTATCTTCCATAAATAATATTGCTCTCCGCATTGTTAGGGATATATCCATGACCATATTCTTCTGCCCTTGTAGGTGCATTTACAATGAACTTTTCCGCATTGGTTCTTTCGGTAAAGCTTTTATACACTGCCTTTTTTCCCCACACCAAGGCTTTGCATTCATTCCAGTTTTCGAAAATTCTGTTTACTGATTTATTATCAACGGATTTTACTGCATAATAAAGCATAACCCCCCTCCTTTCTACAGGATATGCATTGTGGTAGTTTACTTATTATTCCTGCGCTTTTTCACAATATATGCTCTATAAGCAAATACAGCTACAAGAGTAATTGCGGCTCCGGCGACTCCGCACCAGGCAAGATGCATCACATTTTTTTCTTTTGGTGTGTCAGATTCAACAATTTCTGTTGATTCTTCAATATTATTGATACTATTATCATCTTTAACCGCAGTAAAAGTGATTTTCTCAGGGGAATCCGTTTCAATCCAGATCATTCCATCTTCGTCCGCTGTATAGGTTTTATCTCCCATAGTTATATTTTCGAACCTTTCTGATGGGAAACCTATTTTTATTTTCTTCTCAAATCTGTCTTTATTAAATTCGACAGATACATCTGAATAGGTAAAGGATAGATCCATGTTGAGATTTTTCTGTGCGCCGGCGGTCGGAATTACTAAATATACGTCCGGGTGCTGTTTATCGCTGGAATATTGAATTGTGACTTCTGATACTCCATTTGCCTCTGCAATTGCAAGTTCTCCACCATTAATTACAATGGAATCAGGGCTGCATACTATCACATAGTTGTCGTCTCTGCCATCTGCAGTGTATTGTGCAAGCGCATTGATTGCTTCGTAATTGTATGATTCAAAATAATGACTGGATGGATAAAGCTGTTCCACATTCGATGAATCTGTAACAGTTACAGTTTCTGTATCATCAGCACTATCTTCTGGATAATTGACACTAAGAAGATCCGCTTTTATGTATCCACTCTGGTCTGCATAGTTTACATATACCATGCCGTTATTATCAGCGATCACTTGAATTTTTGTACCTTTAAGAATTTTGCCAACAAAGGTTGTTGCTGTTGTATCAGTATAGAGGTATGCGTCCTCCGCCAGATAATAGGTTGATTTGTCTGTATTTTCAGTGACAGCTTCATTGATATCCCCGTTTTCTGCTGCAAGACAGTTGGCAGGTGATATCAATAACGAAAGCATAATTGCGATTGTGATTAAGATTCTCATATAAGTAGCCCTCCGATTCTATTCAATATATTTAAGGATTTCACAGGATAAGATTTCATTTGGGTTATTTGGCACAAAAGATACCTCTACAGCAACCGTTGTGGGTTCGCCGTCTGTTAAACTGATTCCTAATTCTTTGGAATATGCAGCGCACTGTTTTTTCCCAGATACCGTGATTGTCATTGCTCCACGCAGATAATAACGGTACATATCGCTATATAGCAGGCTCTGGTCTGTACTATAATCAACGGACGCCTCTATCTTATTATCTACATACATCTGCATTAGATCACTCCCAAAATCAGTTACCGAATCCGCATCATTCATTTGCACTGCATACCCACTGTCCTGATCGATTCCATTGATTTTTTCCATAAATCCATCCTGATCTGATGATATGCTGATATAGTTATTACCATATACGTCTTTAAAGTAATGAGCTGCAGTTACGACATATTGCCAGATTTCATCTTTTGAAAGCTGTTTTATAAGATCAGTATTTTTTACATAATCTTCAGTTTTCTGGAATGGGATCTCATATAATTCTGCCGGGACATCTGCACCGGTATAATTCGTTTCCGCAACATAAGTTGTCTGCTCTACCGTATTGTCGGTAGATATTATGTTTTCTGAATTTATTTTTTTTGATGTTTCGTTTTCACTGCATCCGCATAAAAGCATTGAAACTAATAATATAAAAGTAAGTTTTTTAAGCTTCAATTAAATATCCTCCATTTTTCTTATAATGTTTATTTTACGTATATTATAGCATATATAAACATATTAGTAAACAAAATATATCGAATATATATTCGATAAAAAAATAGAGACACCCATTATGAGGGTGTCTCTATAACTATAAGTTCAGTTTACCTATCGAACATACTCATCTGTCCGGGTATGTCGTTACTCTGCATCCACCATAAATATACTTCCTCTCCGCACGTCCACTTTGTGTTCTTTCCTCTGAATCTCCTCATTTCAAGCATCCGATCAAATGCTCTTATATACGCAGTTTTATATTTGGGGAAATCATATATTTCCCGTTCTCTCTGACATTTTTTTGCCAGAGGGCAGGCTATACACCCAAGTCTATCATATCCCCAGGAATACATCTCGCAAACCGGTATATTTTCGCCATTGATAACGTTCCATATATCCACTGCTTTCCAGTCAATAATTGGATTAACTACAGTTTTAGCTTTCATCTGGCAGTTTTCAAATAATCGTCTCGTATCGTCATTGTCTGTTATAAGCATTTTTTCATCAGAAACGCCTATGCTTTTATTCGCTGTCTTTCCGAGGACTTCAAATGCACTCCTACTGCTTCTCGCCGAGCTTTCTTCCCATCTAACACCAGTGGCAATCATCCGGTTCGCATTTCCACCTTCTTTCAATTCTGAACAGCAATACCGAACAACCCTCGTTGGTGGCATCAGCTTCATAGGAATCAAATTCCACATCGTCACTCGCTGCCCGTTTCCCTTATCATGATAATCTACAGTACACTTAACACCTTTCAATTCTAATCTTCTGAATGTTTCTCTTATATGGTATACCGTAGGTGGCGCATCTACTGTGGTATGTGAATTATGAACCTCAAACGGTATTCCGCTTTGCTCAAACACCCACAGTAATGCGTCCGAATCTTTTCCTCCTGAATACTCGCAAACAAGCGGTTTCCCATAATGGGATATGGACATTTCGCTTGCCAGCCTCACACGATCTATTGATCTCTTAATAAAATCTTCCAACACACCACACTACATTTATCCGTGTGGTAAATTTACAATCTGCCTTATAGTCTTTGGGAGTTATTACCGCTGGCCGTTAGCCTTTTCTGGGGCGATACCTAAGCAGCGTGTTAATAGCTGCTATTTCTCAGGCGAACCATGACATTCCATTCTGGCATTTATCAATTTTTACAACCCGGATTCTGATTCCGGGAAACCTCGTTTCACGAGGATAAGTGTTATTCCTTTCTCATAAACATGTCTTTTATCATAGTCACCTAAATTCTAAATAGTTCAGTTTTAATTGTCTAAAATATAATCCAGCTCTTTTTCTACGTTTCCGTACTCGAGTTGGAACATAATTCTTTCCCATTCTCCGCATCTGCACCGCTCTAATAAAGTAAAATAGTCTTTTCTGCAACTATCTAAATATGTCTGTTTAACATCTTCTTTACACTCTGTAATTGTTACATTTTGCTCACTATCACTTTTATTATGCTGCGTAGTTAATCTGTACTTCATATCTGATACCTCCGTTAAATTCTAAGGTTAACCAACACATACAACGACAACTACAGAATTCTTTTTCAGTCCATTATCCTTGCAAAAATCATTCCAAAAATCTTGCAATTCATTTTGTGCTGTTGATGCTGCGTTAACTGTAAATTCTGTTTCCATTATGTCTTTATTTTCCATGTAGCTTATCTGGTATGTTGGCTTATATTTTTCTGCGCATTCCCAGATCCTTTTTTTAAATGCTTGCTTTATAGTAGCCATCTTCACCACTCCTCTGTTCTGTCCTAATTTCTCACCATGCTCAGTATTCCTTACATTTCCGATATACTTCAGGATCAAATTTCTAATTTACTCTGCATTAAATATTTCAGAAATCAGATCATCAGGAATTACATCAATAAATAATTCTTGAGCAATCCAATTTGTTTTATTGCAATTATTACTCTGTGCATAAGCTACTGCATTACGTACAAGAGTTTCAAGACCTTCACGATCTGTCTTGGACAAGATTTCTCTTATGTCACAAGAATATTTTGAGAATTGCATATCATGCATAACTTATTTTCCTCCATTAAATTCTAATATCCTCTTTTTCAGTTCCATTCCAGTCAATATCTGGTTCCTCGAAGCTTTCCTCATCTGCTGGAGTCCCAAGTGGACAGGAAAAGCAAAAACAACAACCTTTTCCTTTCTGCTTTTCCTCCTGTTCTGGATGCGTACAGCCATATCCATTATTAACGTCTGAATAGCCATTAAAATAATTACAACCTCCTACGAACGTGTCAAATGGTACTGCTTTTCGTTTAAATGTCATTTTTTATTCTCCTTTCTTGTTTAAAATTCTAATTTAGCTACAATAATTTTCATTAAGAAATCTGCCACAATAAGGACAATGGGATATATTTGATGTTTTATATAAACGCCCAAAATCATCTCTAATTTCAAACGGTTTATTTGCTTTGTGGTCCTTACATATGCAGCATGGACGCTTTGTACATTTTGGTTTAAACATGCTTTCAATAAATACTATTTCTTCATCAAATTTATATGAGCCTTCATTTTTCTTCAGCTCACTTAACCAATCAACCAGCATATGGTCAATGGTTTCATATTCAAGATGACCGCAATCATCTTTACCTCTCCATTCCAAATCGGTATCTTTCGTATTTGCATTCATCATCTGCAACACAATTCGTCCGTCTGGATATAGTCGGAACTTATATGAATAGTAATCGCATATTTTTGTCAAGACTTTCATTCTGTAATCCATGTTTATCCTCCTATTCATCTGATAATTAAATCAGACATTATCTTTTTATCTTTATATGTTTTCTGTTTGCGTGTCTGTTTGTTTATAACAGTCACGCTGAAATTCTTTTCTAAAATATCTTTATTCAATATGACCTGCATTTCTGCAGTGTCTTTTAGTAACACCGTTTCCCTAGTAAATGCGAATTTTATGAATATTTAAATCCATATTTTTCAATCTGCTCTGCCTTTGCATAGTTATAAATATCTGATACATCATCAATCGAAACTTTATTTAATTCACACTGTTTTTTCTGTTTCTCAAATATTCCCCACACAGAAGCAAATCTTTGCGGTTGTATATGTTTCATATATCTTCGCATCAATTTACAGGTATCTTCAAAATCTACCTTGTAATCTCTCATTTTCTCTTACCTCCAATCAATAGGAAACACGCAATTCCTTGATATTATGAATTATCATCTCCATTATCTCCATCCTCAATGAGTTCTCCACATATCGGACAGCAGAGACAATGTTCTTGTTTATGACGTAATATGCAATTAGTAATTTTCACTTACCCATTCCCTAACTGCATCCCATACTTCGCTCGGACACTTTGGACCCGGTGCATAACTTTCGAATACCTCATATTCATCATTTTGTGCTTCTTTGAAAATATCAGAAAGCACAAATTCAAGATCTGATTCGGATTCGTAATCTAAAAAGCGTTTCCCATCCGAAATAGAACCGTCTGCCAATAATACGATGATATTCTTCCACGCAGGACGAATCAATACTACGGGCTGTCCAAAGTTCTTTTCCAAAATATTCAACCAATCAACTCTTGGTTCATTTACAAATCCCTGATAAAAATGCAAATGTGGTTTTCCAAACAATTTTTTCTGTTCCTCTTCTGATACAATTTTTGCTATATAATGCATACTCTTTTCCTCTCATTTCAATAATTTAAAATACAGAGCTATTTTCAAAAGAAATAGCTCTGTATATTTTTACAGTGCAAAATAGCACATAAGTCCGCAGTCCGGGAATATTTCTGTGTTCATATCCCCTCGATTCGGATCTAACTCGTCCAGATATACCGGACCATTTTTGTCTTTTAACATGGAATGTCCAACTAAACGTTCCAGCTTTGCACGGCGTTCAAAGACTTCCGGAAAATCCTTACGGATTCGATTCCAATAGCCCATTCCTCCTTTTATGCAGCCTACACAGTTATTATTAGGATATCCCATGTCATACATAACAGGTCTTGGAATATTGAATACATGTTCAAACAAGCCATGTACTTCTTCTTTGTAGAGTTTTTTCTCTATGAGAGGAAATTCATGATTTGCCTGTGGATTTGCTTCTACCATTCTTTCTGCACGGCCGATCTCGTTGAGATCATATCCCCAGACATAGGTAATGGCATAATCACTATGCTCCAATTCCCATTGTTTTCTGACTCTTTTTTTGAGCCAGTTTGTGCATGGAGCGAATCCGCTATTGGCATCTCTGAATCCGCCAAAAACTTTCACGCAATCCTCCACACTGCCATATTCAGTTGATTTCAGTATTTCGATATCTTTCCCGATTATCTTTTCACAATCTTTGATAAATCGCATACTGTCCGGATGCTGGTCAGCAACATCAATGTAGATCCACTTATCTATATCCCCTGCTAAATAACCTGCCATAAAGCTGCTTACACCTGCACTGATCCAACATACTTTTAATTCTTTCATAACACCACGAAACAAATTCCGTTCGTGGATAGGACATCACGCTTCCCATGCTACTTTAATATAGCTTTCACAAAATAGTTCCCACCATATCTCTTTCACGCAACTGTCAGTCCTTTTGTTCTCGCCACTTATCACGCTTTGGCGGTCAACCCGGTTTACCGGGATTCGTTATTACTCCTTTCTAAATTTTAAAATAATTTTCTGTTTCATTTTTTCTCCTGTTTTAGTGAAAGCAGGGCATTTGCCCTGCTTTGTATCTTAAGCTCTGATATTTACTGGAAGGATCACATACAAGTATTCACCCTTCTCATTTTTGACAAATGCTGGCTGCCGTGGATTATTAAGGTAGAAGTCTACCTTTTCCTCGTCCAGTGCCTTTAACGTTTCGATCATAAACTTTGGATTGAAAGCAATCCTAAGTTCTGAACCGGACGTTTCAATATCCAGCTCCTCTGACAACTCACCTCTTGCGGATTTCGTTGACAAGGAGAGCGTCTTCCCATTAATGTCGAATATGACAGGAAGTTTTTCACTGCCTGTTAGTGTCAGCGCTCTGTCGATTGAAGCGGTAAGCTCTAATCTGTTGACCGACATATGAATAGGAGTGTCTCCGTTTATCATTTTGTCGATCACAAAGTAATTTCCTTCGATCAATCTGGAAGTTACTACCGTATTGCCAAAGCGGAATACGACATAGTTTTTTCCAAACTGTATTTTTACTTTGTCATCGATTCCTCCTGAAAGGATCTTGACAAGTTCTGCCAAGGTTTTACCCGGCAGGATTGCCTTGATATCAGGATTTTCCTCCGCAAGTTCAATGTTGCGGATGCCTATCCTATGTCCATCAAGCCCTGTGATTCTCAGGTGTGAGCCATTGACCTGAAAGAACAGGGCTGCCATCATCTTGTTAGTTACTTCCTCAAGATTGATGCAGAACAATGTTTTATTGATTGCATCACGGAGGGAATATTCCGACAATGTGATCTGCGCCGTTTCCTCGACAAATGGAGGAAGCGGAAATGCATCGGCATCCTTTGTTGCAAGTGAAAAACGTGATTTTCCGCATTTTACGGTAGCAGCCCCTTTTTCGTCTATGACTATTGAGACATCCCCATCCGGCATTTTTCTTACAATTTCACTGAATAATCTTGCGTCCAGTGTTGTCTTTCCCTGCTCAATGATCTCGCCTTCAACCGAAGTTGAAATTCCGAGTTCAAGGTCATTTCCGACAAAGACAATTTCATTTCCAACAGCAGAAATCAGAATATTGTTTAAGATTGCCATGGTTGTTTTTCCCGGAACTGCTTTTAATACGCTGCTTACTGCGTTTGCTAATAATTTCTTTTCTACTTTAATGTTCATCATAATTTTTCTCTTTTTTACGCTGCTGCTCTTACAGCAGGGTTTTCCTTTATTGTATTCAGCTGTTTTAAGAATCCATATGCAAACGAACGGATTCCTTCAGTCATATCCACATTATTTCGCCCGTGACACTGTTCTATTTCATGGTTCTTGATTTCCAGTGTGTAGAACGATTTTTGAGGAGCAGCTTTTTTTCTTATAAAGAATATCTGCGTTTTTTCTTCCGCAACAAATTCTTTATAATCAGCCACGCAATGATTCAAAGATCGACCTTCTTTTTTCAGATCGCTTGTGCCATGTGGCATCATTACGAAAAGGTCATTGTTTTCATAATGGTATTGCGGGATCTGCATGCGCTGTTCCCAAAGATCAGCAATCTTTTTCGATATTTCTTTATCTTTTTTTCGCTGAATTGCATCCTTTTTTTCTTCCAGTTCTTTAAATACCCTGTCATGAGTTTTAAAAAAATCTTTCGGATAGTACACAGAATCAGATTTTTTATATTTCAATTCCTCTGTCCATCCGATGTAGTCAAAATAGGATGACCAGTCTGCATTTTCAGTAACATATTTATTTACTTTATAAAAAGTTACTTTTTTGAATTTGCAAAATCTGACTATTTTTTCCTTCATATCATTTGAGACATTCAATGAAAGAAATTTTTTCAGCTCTTCATCTTTTAGATAAAGATTATTCTTATCTAAATATCTCATGGCGATTATATCTCTTTCAAATGGATCGTTAATGATCCTTCGCAGTTGTTCGAGACTTGCCATTTTTATATTTAGGAAATCTTCGATTTTATTTCCATTAAAATTGAACGTGCAGTTGTAATTATGGAAAGCGGCCTCATGTGCGATATGGTTAAGTCCGCACTTTAACAGTTTTTCAAAGATTTCATTTTTAGCATACTGACTGATGTAATTTTCAATCAGATATACTGTATACAATTCATTTTTTTTATTTTTATGTTGTTTCACCCAAACATCCAGCATTGAATGTTCGTATGCTGATATTTTTTGGATTGCTTTTACGTTTCCATATAAGTACATGTCATATGGAACGTCTCTTTTGGAGGGATTGTAAAGACCATATCTTTTTTCTTTATAATCTTCCCATCCATTTCCCGTCTGCATCAGCTCAATGCGTGAGCCGTCTGCCTCCAAGATCGTCCGGAACTTTTCTTCGCTGGCAATTTTACATTTGCCAAACTGCAGGGAAAAATCATTACAGAAGTATCTTATGATGCTTCTTTTCCCAGCAGGCTGAACGATACAGCTCCAGTGTACCTCCGTAAGAGGGTTCTCTGCCTGACTGACCTTTGCAGTAAAGCGGCAGACAGGACATCTGTAAAGAGATCCTTTTTTCGGGGGACTGGAAATTCTGGAGATGCTTTCACATTCAGGACAGTAAACCGCTTTTTCTGATTTACTGTACATGATGCGTTTGCAGTCTCCAAAAAGGGAATGATTGAATTTTGTAAATCCGGCAGATAAGCGTTTATTGGTACCAGCCATTATCTGGCTAATCTCCTTTTTTCTTTCATCTGCGGTGTGTCTCTTTTCCCAGTTTTTTGCATATGAAATTTGCTGGTCTATCTTGTACAATGCAAGATAGTCAAAATTCTCTTGTCCGCTTGATAATCTTTTTTTTGCTTCAGCAGACAATGCAAAGGCAAGACGCTCCGAAACTGATATGCCTGCCTTACCCAAAAAAGAGGACAGCAGACAGTCAGCCCATGTTTTTGTGAATGTATCATATATGCCAGCTTTTTTTTCAGCTATACATACACGCAGCATGGAAATCCTGTTTTCGTTTACAAAATCATAAATCATAAGATTTTTTGTTATATAAAATTCAACAGAGTTTTCCACTTTTGGGTAATGTAAGCCTTTTTTCAAGGCTTCCTGTCTCAGCTCTTTTGTCAGCATAGGAACCACCTCCTACGCCATAGCCAGCCCGAACAAATCAAGCTGACCGTCACAGTCGTATTTTGTTTTTGCGATCTTTGTTACGACTGGTTTGGCAGGTGCAGGAGAATTTGAAGATAAAGAATCATCTGCATCTCCGTAAAGCTGTTTATAGACTTCCATATCGGCTTCCACGGATTCTCTGATAGACTTTTCAGCTTCTTTCTTTTTCTGCTTTTCTTCCCATTCTGCTCTGTCATCAAGCATATAATACTCATTGATCCAGTCAAACAGCAGTGTTGACAAAACGACACAAGTTTTCTTGTTCGCTGACATTTCATATGCCTTCTTTTCCATGTAATTGTAACATTTTTCAAATGACTTCCATGGAAGGAGCAGTTTCTCTGCAAATGCAGTATTTTTTTCTGCCATCTCCCGGATTCCGTCTAGAACCATGTCAATCTGTCCAGTTGCAACCTCCTTCATTCCATCTGGAACTTTTGCAAGATATTCCTCCCTTGCTGCCTCAAGCATGTCTTCATAATTTTTTGTTTCCATAATTTTTCTCCATATTTCTATAATTTTTTTTTATATTTGATCACACCGTCACTTCGCAGTGCGTTATTTAGATAAAAGATTTATATAAAGCCTATGTAAAGATAGGCATAAAAAAAGAACGCCTGTGCGTTCAGTTAATAAAAAAAGACCACAGACAAAGTTTCTGCGGTCTTAAATACAATTTTATTAATTTAATTTTATTTATGATATGACTATAGCATATAATATTCTTTCTGTCAAAAAATTGCATACCAATTCATAAAAACGATGTAGGAAAAATTCATCTTTTTTTCCATTTCTTTTCACTGCCTTGTGGTATTTTAGCAACGACTGTATTTATACCAATACCAGTAACACAGTCAGAGGTGGATTCATAAGCACATCGATTCTCCGGATATCGGTTTAATTCACGTATAAGTTTTACTTGTCCTATCTGGATGCTCTTCTTCCAGTATGTTTTTGCATCAGCAAGTTTTCGTAGATTACCAATAAATTTTCCATTTTCATCACAAGCAGAATATTTGAATCCGTTGATTCCTCTGCGAACCTTAATTATGGTACTCAAAGCCACCTCCTGGTCTTTTTCTGTCCTGACTAAAATTAGTTCACAAACAATGATTAATCCATAAACCATCGAGGACACGTTTCCAGCCATTGTTTCGCATTGTCAAGCAGCGCTTTATCCTTTATTTCAACCCCTAAAACTTTCAATAATGTGAAAATACTTTTCTGTGAATATAAACTTGATAATAAAGTATTATCCATACATTCCAACCAAAGCTCCTTGCGGTCTATATCCGTAATAATAATCTGATAATAAATTGTATTAGACCGCTTCCGTTCAAAATGGCTTGTCTGAAAAGCTGAGTTTTTGGAGTAAATTTCAATGCTTATCGGGTTTGGAATAAAAGAAATACATTCTCGAATATCTATATCAACAGCATCTACCTTCTTGATATCATTTTTGAATTTTATCATTGCTACCTCTTTCTAAACATAAATGATGTATTTTAATTAATTTCTTTTTCATATCTTTTTAAAAGTCCATTTAATTCTGCAATATTCACTTGAGTCGATAAGACTTTGCCGTGACAAGTTTTAAATACTGTTGAAATTATTAGATTCATTTTTATTAATTTATTCATCGACGAGTTAACATTTTGTCGGCTATGATGCGTCAACTTGGCAATTTTTTCCTGCGATAAGCGGCAGATCTTTTTTTCGTCAGAGAAAGATAAAATCACGGAGAAAACATCAAAATCAATCCTCGATAAATTTAAAATATCGAACAATTGAGAAATATCGTAGCGGCAGATGTAATATAAGTTTTTTAAATTATCTCGGACATCCATGCTCTTTACTGCTGATTCAGGAATATCCGCAATAGCAAGTGCATCCTCTTTCGTGAAACCTCTTTTCAAAAGATTGTAATATACAGTAAGACCTTTTTCCAAACTGCCCTCTGCAATGCCCTCTGCTTTAATACCATCAACGAAAGTTTTTTCATTGTATTCTGTTATACACATATTTTACCTCGTCTATACATTAACTGGTATTTTGTATCCTGCTTTCTGCATTTCTGCTTCGAATTGCCCTAAAGACATATTTAATCTTTCAGCACCCTTTTCCGCTGTGAATAGTCCATCCTGTACACAAGAAAATATTTCTTTCATTCTACCTTCTGCAATGCCCTCTGCTTTAATACCATCAACGAAAGTTTTTTCATTGTATTCTGTTATACACATATTCTTTACCTCCGCTCTATGCTTGATCAAAAACTCTTTCATTACGTTTTCGCTAATGCACCTTTTGACTGCTTCATCTACGGCTGCTTCCACCGGCATCCCATGATTCAGATTATCTCTGATATACTGTACCAGCATCATATAATCTTTCAATGGCTTACACCGTTCCATCAGAGGATCATTTTTTCCTTTGTTCAGATTATACATGGTCGCAGTCCATTCAAAATCTCCTGATTCATCCTTGTTAATAAAAGAATCGGATAATCTTAATTTTCTGATCGCCTCTGCATCTCGTTCTCCATTATAAAATACTACATACTGTGGTGTCGGTATCTGGAGCAGCTTTGAACCATACAGGTTTAAACTGTTTGATTCGATATATCCGCTATAAAGTTCTCCAAAATACATCAGCCCTCTAAGCGGCATGTTGGGATTATAGCTGCTTTGCTGCTCCCATAAGGACAAATAGCTTGAGATTAAAAATGAAACATCATTTTTCATCCTGACGTAAATCACATCCTCCAGAGTAGTGATCATCAGAGCTGCAGGATCATCATAATTTGTACCGTTCAGTGCATTATACAGTGACAGTATATTTTCCACATTGTCCATGCTTCCAAAAATAAAACGGAAAAGCCTGTCTTTGTATGTTATCTGTGTTTTTGTTTCCATTCTTTTGTATCCTCACTTTCCTAGTTTAAACAACAGGGAAAGCACTTGGCAAATCCCTGTTGGTTTTTACAGGGATGTTCCCTAAATATTATTACTATTTTATGTGCTAATTATAGCATGATTGCACGTTTTCGTAAATACTACCGGATGATCAGTATGATTTTCTTCTGGGTTTTGATCTTTTCCAAATATCAGAACCAATCTACAGCAGATATTAAATAGAGCCACCCTTGCGGATGGCTCTGAAAAATCCATAGATTATGCTGCATCAACAACATCATCTACTTTTTCGTCCAGATTAAGCTCATGCTCAAGCTCTCTCTGACGGGTAAGTTTCTCTTCCATCAAGGAAGCATACTGGAACGGTTTGTTATATTCCATTTCAGCATTTTCTTTGTCTTTTCTCAACTGTTCGATCTTCTGCTCGAGCTGCTGCTTTGAATTTGTGATACGGTTATATCTGTTTTCGATTCTTGCAATAGCACCAAGACCGCTTTCTGATATTTCCGTAACATAAGTTGCATTGTTAGACAAGTATAAGTTGGATTCCTGCATGAATCTTCTGTAAATCGTAATCGTAAACTCTTTATACATTCCGACTTCCATCCGATCTCCGATCATGATATGTTTTGCTGCTTCCATAAGAGCGGTACCAGCTTCTGATCTTTCAATATAAGTTTTTCCCATGATCTCAATGGAAAAATCTTCGTTATCATGCAATTTCACAATCTCAATATCCTTGATAACACTTTTAAGCACGTTTTCACGTTCCGTAAGTTCCTTTGGAATTGCGATCATGAACGCATGTTGTAACTGATAACGGCTGCTGTCATAAGAAGCCTTTAAAACTTTAAGACGCTGCACTTCATTATCGACTTCCATCTTTTCCTTGATCAATGGATTTCCAGTTGCAACTGCTTTGATCTCCGCATAGGATAATGTAGCCTCATCAATATCATCGCACTTACGTCCGGTGATACGGGATGTCATAACCTGACTGATAAATCTCTGCTTGTTTTCGATGATGCCCCAGTTGTATGCGTCAAATGTACCTTTTGTAACATAACGATACTCTGTGATCTCCGCATTTTCATTACCCTGTCTGATACCACGTCCGTTTCGCTGTTCGATGGACGATGGTTTCCACGGACAATCTACATGGTGTAATGCGACAAGATGATTCTGCACATTGACACCGGTACCACACTTATCAGTACTTCCGATCAGCACACGGACTTTTCCGGATCTCACATCCTTAAAGAGATTATCTCTCTGTACATCTGTTTTTGCGTCATGGATAAACGCAATTTCATATTCCGGAATGCCTTTCTGGATCAGACGTTCTTTAATATAGTCATATATGGTAAACATCTTTCCTGCCCCCGGAGTTCCAATATCTGAAAATACAAGCTGACAGCCGATCTTTCCGATATTCTTTGCATTTATATATTCCATGTACACGTTTTCGACTACTTTGTTCAATTTTCCATCCGGATTTTCCGGTGCTTCATCAAAAAGTAATCTTGCATCTGTACCAAGAAGTCTGGCTTCATGCGTGATCTTAAGGAAATTATCCACGCTGGAATCAATGCCGCCGGTTCTGATGGCTTCAGCTCTTTTTACGAAGCTTTCCATAATCTCTTTCTGGCAGCCATCCGGTTCTGATTCAACAATGACCGGCTTGCCTGTTTTTAAGGTAGGTACATCAAGGTCTAACATATCAGAGGTGCAGACGTCAGCCACTTCACGGAATGTTGTCATAAGTTCTGGCAGATTGACAAATTTGTTGAATCTGCTCTTGAAGCGAAAACCGCTTCCTTCTACAGTCAATTCCAATGCTGTTGTGACTTCGCCAAATGTAGAAGCCCAAGCATCAAAATAATCAATGCCCATTTCTTTCAGGCGTTCATTCTGAAGGAATTTCTGCATAACGAACATTTCACACATCGTATTGCTTACCGGAGTTCCGGTTGCAAATACAATGCCCCTGCCGTTGTTGATCTCATTGATGTACTGGCATTTTAACTGCATATCGGTTGCTTTTTTGGAACCATTGGAATTGATTCCTGATACATTATTGATCTTAGAAAATATGCTCAGATTTTTGTAATTATGCGCTTCATCCACCATGATAGAATCAACACCGAGTTCCTCAAACGAAAGCATATCATCTTTTTTTGATGTATCTGTAAGTTTTTTCAACTGCTCTTCCAGACGTTTTCTCTGTCCTTCCATCTGTTTGATCGTCCACTGTTCACTTTTCGTAGCTTTTACTTCTGAAATGGCTACGGACAATTCATTGATCTGCTGGTTCAGCATATATTCCTGTCTTTCCGGTGAAATCTGGATTTTTTCAAACTGGCTGTGTGACATGATGATTGCATCATAATCACCTGTAGCAATCTTTGAAATAAAAATCCTTCTTCTCTTTTTTTCAAAGTCTCTCTCACTAGAAACAAGAATGTTTGCAGATGGATACAGTCTTAAAAACTCGGAAGCCCACTGTCTGACTAATGATTTTGGCACAGCGATAATGGTTTTATTTGCAAGACCAAGTCTCTTCTGTTCCATACAGGCAGCAACCATCTCAAATGTCTTTCCTGCGCCTACGCAGTGTGCAAGCAATGTATTTTTTCCCATAAGAATACGTTCGATAGCGTTTCTCTGGTGAGGTTTCAATACAATGCTTGGATTCATGCCCGGAAACTCTCTCCTTGATCCGTCATACTCACGTAAACGGATATTATTGAAAGTTTCATTGTAATAGGCAACATACTTTTCACGGCGGTTGAGATCTTCGAATATCCAGTTGCGGAAAGCTTCTTTGATCTGTTCCTGCTTATCTCTTGCAGCCATTGTTTCATCCTTGTTGGTAACATACTTGTATGTACCATCCGGATTATCAACACGGTCTTTAACAGTTACGGAACGCAGATTTAAAGTCGATTCAATAATGCTGAAAGCGTCCATCCTGCTCGTACCATATACGGAGGTTGCCTTTACTGAATATTTGTTCAGTGACTTATTGACTATAAAATACTCCTTTGATGCTTCGGAATATTTCAGTTCGATCCATTCAGGTCTATAATCAGCACTCCAATTTTTCTTGTGCCAGAATCTTTCCGGTACCTCTAACAGTTCATAGATAAACTTTTCGTAATCTTCTAAATCTATCCATGTGGTGCCAAGTCTTACCTCAATGTCTTCTGCCGGAATATCTTCTGGCAAAACTTTTTTCAAAGCTTCGACATTGCTCTTATAAAGATTGTTTTCTTCTGCGTACATTTCTGCAATCTGAAGTTTTCTCTTTACGTTTCCAGACAAATATTCGTCCGCTGTTATCCAGTTATCTGTTTCCGGATCAATAAAAATAAATCCATCCAGATCCCTGAACAGTAATTCTTTCTTTTCTGCTTCGTTTGAAGCATTGCAGATAAATAAGTCCAGCATGTAAGGAAGATCAACGCATCCTCTTTCATTTACACTGATACTTAATACTTCCAGCGCATTTTTGCTTTTTCTGATGACCGGCTTTGCAGCAACTGTCTGTTTATAGAACATGTCCGCTTTTGTTACATTTCCCTCTTCATCCACGTTTTCAAGGGAACATAACAATGGATAATCGGCATCATCCTGAAAAGCTAATTTGTTGCTTCTGTTTGTCAGGTATCCATATTCTTTAACCAGCACATCGTACCGTGCATTAAGGTCATTTCTGTAATCGGAAAGATTTTCTTTTCCATGTAACTGTGCCTGAATATATTCATGGACACATTTTCGCAGCCCATCAAGAGCTTTTATTCTCTGGACATTTTTGGAATTTTTCATATCCACTGGAACCATCACAGAATTTTCTCTGTAATAAAGCTTTCCATCTACAAATGTGTAGGTAAAGTTTTTTACAGACTCGTCTGCCGGAATGCTTTCCTTTGTTTCTTCATCCAGTTCTGAAACTGCAACAATATGTGCATCCAGATTTGAAAGTGCAGTTTTTAATGCAGAAATCAGATCTGTATCTTTATCTGCTACACAGGTTGTGTATTTACTGTTCTCTCCATAGCGTCCAGTATCATATACCATTGTTCCAAGTATCATTTTCGGATGCTGCAGGAAATAATTATTACATTCAACACCATCTGGTGTTGTTCCGACTTTCAGCCATCCGGCATCTTCACACATACTCTTCTTTTCTTTTTTCTGGAAAAAGAGGATATCTGATGTGATCTCCGTTCCTGCCACACCACGGAACGCTGTGTCAGGCAGTCTGACTGCGCCGATTAACTCTGCCCGTTCCGCAATATACTTGCGGAAAGAAGCATTTGCCTTATCCATGGTAAACATTGACGTGATAACTGCAACGATTCCACCCGGTCTTACAAGATCAATGGATTTTGCTACAAAATAGTCATGGATCTTAAAATTATACTTTGCATATCGCTGGTCGTAGACCTTATAATCTCCAAACGGCACATTGCCGATCACTGCATCAAAAAAATTATCCGTGAACTTTGTATTTTCAAGCCCTGTAATATTAATTTTTGCAGTCTGGTAAAGCTGCTTTGAGATCCGGCCGGATAAGGAATCAATTTCAACCCCAAAAAGTCTGCGCTGTTTCTGCTCCTTTTCTGTCATTGTTCCAAAGAAAATTCCAGTACCCATAGATGGCTCCAGTACATTGCCTTTTTTAAGACCAAAACGTGACAATGTCTCGTTGATAGTTCTTGCGATCTCTGGATTCGTATAGAATGCATTTGTTACAGTTGCTCTGGCATAAGCGTATTCATCATCAGACAATGCTTCTGCCAACTGCATGTATTCCTTTTCCCATCCTTTTGCGGACGGATCAAAAGCCTGTGGAATACCATCCCACCCAGCGTATCTGGATAAAGTTTTCTGCTCTTCCGGTGTTGCCAGCCTTTTTTCGGCTTCGATCCGTTTTAAAGTTCGGATAGCTTCAATATTCCAGCTGAAACGTGTTTTGCTGCCACCTTCGTTTACTTCTCCTGCTTCATAATGGAAGTTACAAGGAAGTACTTTTTTAAAGGTCGTGACAACTTTATTCACGATCTTATTTTCTGCCTTTTTACCAGCTTCTTCTAAGTTAAAGAAGAAAAATGTAAAAAATTCTACTAATTTTCCTGTTTTCATAATTTTTTTTCCTTTTCTATGTATTTTTTTATGTGATCGCACCAGACTCCGGCACGTTGATTAGATTGAAATATTTATGTAAAGCCTCATTTAAGGCATAAAAAAAAGAGCGCTCTGATTGCGCTCATTAAATAAAAAAGACCACAGAATAATTTCTGTAGTTTAGATATTATTTTATTGATTAAATTTTATTTATGGTAGAAGTATACCATTTTGTTCTGAATATGTCAAAAAACATAAATTTGCCGTTGAACATATGTTTGTATCATGGTATATTTGCAGTATTGCTTTGAAAGGTAGGTTTATAATATATGGAATACGACAGTGCCATTTTTCATTTTCATGATTCGATTCCGGTTGCAGTCATTGCTTCATTTTCAACCGATAAAAAAATAAAGCCTCTGTATGTTCGCATTAACAATGAATCAGTACAAATTCTTAAAAGCAGGCAAATAGAGACAGCTTTTAATATGATAGTTTTTGAATGCTCCGTAGCAGATGGAGACAGGGAACGCATCATCCAGCTTCTATACCACAAAGATGAACTAAAATGGCAGCTACGCTTTTTGAAATAAAAAAGGCATATTCACAAGAAAGAGAGAGACGGCCACCCAGCATGCTCCGCCTCTCTATCGTTTCAGATGTTAAACAGCTTCCCGGATTTCTTTCACAAGATCCTTTTCCCCCGATCTTTCCAATACTTCCGCCGCTGTTAGCAAAAGCTCTTTCAGCTTGTTGATATAGCGTGTATTCTCTGCCGCCTTTACAGCCTTTTCGTCTATGATCTCCTGTATTCCTGTATCTTCTGGAATCGTTTCAGCACAACTACGTGCGATAATTTCTTTCTGATCATCGGACAAACCAGCAGTATCAAGAACTTCATTGATTATCTTATCCGTAAGGATCACTTTTTCTGTTGCGTCTTCTGCAGCTTCATCCTGCTCTTTCTGTAACACTTCATTTAATGTGTCCTGCACTTCATTGTAAACCTGTACGCTTTCTTCGTCGTCTTCACCTACTACATCTTTGATGATCTGTGCGAATTCAACTTTCTTCTGATCCGACGTCATTTGCGTACCGCAGCCAAGAAAACCGGATTCAAATTCTTCATGCGGATTTACACTGTTTTTTGTGTAAAACATAACGGAATGAATATCGGTGCTTCTCTCTGTAAATGCAGGAAATACAAACCCAGTCTCAGGCATTCCAACTACCCAGTCTCTGATGCGTGGTCCAATACGGTTTTCATCCTCTCTATAACCAAGAGCCGGTTTTGAAAGTTCCACCGGGCAGATAGCGCAGAGAAGATACTCATACACTTCTTCCGATTCATCCAGCTTGCTGTTATCCGATGTTTTTGTCATAACATCATATGCGTCGTGGAAAATAAGGATCAGGTAATTTCCTACACGATCATAATTGTCAATGACCATATCATAAAAAGTGTCAAGCAGATCATCATTTTTTAGTTTACTATCACGCAGCCCCATCAAAAACTGCTGTCTTCCTCCTGCTTTTTCCTCTTCGTTCGGGAAATTTAACTCAACCAGGTTATTGCCAATTTTTCCTGACAAAGTTTTCTTGGCGATTTCCAAATACTTATAAAATTCTTCATCCTCAAGATTCAAAAATGTTTCGCTGATTTTTGTGATTTTTTCCTTGTCAACACTGACATAACAACCGCACATTCTGGTAAATGTACATGCCTCCTTTTTAAATCTGCGTTTTAATTCTAATACGTCTTTGTTATCCATGTGCTTTGCTACCGTAATTTTACGGCTTTCCCCTTTCTACTACAATATATTTATGGTTACCCTTACAGCCAGTAAGGAATTATCCATCTTGTTGCTTAAGCTGTATAATGATGGAGCAATTGGTATATCGTCCCCTTTTCTGGACTTTGCATTCGTAACTAAGACTGATAACCAGCTCCTCATTCGCAGCGTTCGTTTTATGCAGGCTGAATCGCCATAGGTGCATTCGCGTCACACCACAGTAGATTGAATAGGCAATGAGTAAAACTGGTATTTATCCATTGCAATTAATATTAAGGAGTGACAATTTATAAACGCAGTAGGTATCGATGTTTCAAAAGGTAAGAGTACTCATACCTTTATACCTCCAATCGACTTCGTTTAATGTCTTAAAATCTGTTCTACTTTATTGGCAATTGGTTTTCCAGACAAAGCTCGCATCACAATTTCAATTTCGGCATCGGTAAGTCTTGGTTTCTTAGCATCGTCAATCTTTTTCATGACATCGAGAATACGAGATACCACTGATTTTTCCGCAATATCAGGAACCGTCATCTGATGTCCAGCGACTTCGACAATTGTGTTTGCATTTTTAGACCAATCTGATTCCGGGCCGAATGCTTTCGGTGAGATGAATTCAATCTTACGAGGAATTTCGATAGAATCTAATGAATCACATTTAAAGAATGCAAAATCATTAATTACTTTTACTGTCAACGGTAAAGATAGCTTTTTTAAAGAAAGGCAATATCCGAATGCATCTTTTCCAATTTCAGTGATTCCTTCTGGCAAAATAACATTTGTAAGTTTTTCATCTCCATAAAACATCGCTTCTGTGGAGCCTTCGGATAATTTTGATTTTGATATACAAAATGTAACCAGATTGGCACAATGCTCACAAAGGCGACTCTCAAAAGATTCGATGCTCGCTGGTAAAAACAATGAAACAAGACCAGATTCCATAAATGCGCGTTCGCCAATATATTTTACCTTATTTGGAATTTGGATCTCTTTTAATTTACGGCAAACAGAAAATGCACCTCCTCCAATTTCTTCAAGCTGATCTGGTAAAACAACGGATTCCAGTTCTTCGCAATAAGCAAACAAACAACCTTCAATTTTTGTTGCATTCTCTGGCATGATAACATGATGAATCGTATTCTCATTCGTACCTTCTGGAAACGTCCATCTTTCTAGTAAACATTTTACGTCACATATCCAGTTCATTTTTTCGTCATAACATCCTGGATCTAACATTTTTCCGTTTCCAAGTTCCAACACCTGTTCTTCGTAAGTTTTAATATTTAACTTCATTGTTTCTCTCCCTTTCTTTGTATTAATTTAATCAAGTACATCAAATTCACGCTCGTATAAGTATCGGTTATCATCCGTAGTAACAGCGAATGATCCCTGTCCAAATGTATCCTCGTCAAAGACAACGACTTTTACAATTGTATGTATTGTACCGTCCTGCTTGATTTTTACTTTTTTCCCCAAGAATTTTTCATCATAATGATTTTGAATGCGCTTTTTTTCAAAATATTCGTCTGTGACTGATATTTCTGTTTTTTGATCAGTTTGTGTATGTATTTCAACTAAGGCATCATATTGTTCTGCATATTTGCAGATTGCTGTACACAAGTCTCCTGCCTGCTTTTGCAGGTTAGCATAATCTTGTTTTCTCACTTCTTCCATGATGTCTGTTTTCGGACTATTTTCAGATTCTGATAAACCAGCAGCTTCTGTGAGTACATTTTCTGTTAGGAATCGACCACAATAAGGACAATTTGATAGGTTAGAAACCATATATCCACGTCCAATATCATCCCATAGTAGAAATGCCTCATTAGCTTTATGGTTTCTACATCTGGGACATGGCTGCCCTAATTTTCTCCGAAGTGCTGCATTTTCTTTTTCAAGCAACTCGATTCTTTTCATTTCCAAGATCATCGTTCTTATTGCATCTGCATTCTGAGGCTCCCAATTACCCCAAAACAAAGATTTTTGCATGCTTTCGACCGCTTCATCACGATTCATGTTTTCCCTTCTTTCTGCTATTCAGCTTAACCTAAGTATTTATTAATTGTCTTATCTATACAACTCAACCTCTTTTAATCTTCTTTTTAATGATTTATAGTATTCATGATTTACGCAATTATAATCCCATGATAATGTCGTGCTATATTTAAATTTTACTCGGTATTCGATACGCTTTTTCATAAAATAATTACACACATTAAAGGGCGAAGTTAGTATTAACTGTTGCAACCGGAATGTATTGGGAAACAAACTCATTTGCTTTTGCATAAAGTTCATCCCAGTCATAGCTGTCTATAGTCATGATTTTAGTTCCTTTCTTAAATATTTTGGTCTATACCCATATATTCCGCATTTTGCCAATATTTGATTTCCCCAGTTATATCATTTCTCACAAGGGTGAATTTGCGCTCCTTTTTGTTAAAACGAGCGGTATGATAATTTCCGGTCTTAAAATCCATAGGCATTTGGACATAACATTCGCAGTTTTTTTTCGGGTAGTTTTTATCGTTTTTATAAATGGTGTGCCATCTATACGGCTCGACCTCTTTTAATCTTCTTTTTACTGCTTTGTAGCATTCAAGATTTACGCAATTATAATCCCATGACAATGTCATGCTGTATTTGAATTTTACTCGGTATTCAATACGCTTTTTCATAAAATAATTGCACACGCTAAAAGGCGAAAATTCGTAAGAATTGCTTCTTAGAAATTCCATAAATTCAGCCTGTTCGGTTTCTGACAACGGCTCTATAAATTTAAAAATAAGCGAATATGCCATCAGCCAAAATGTCTTATCATTTTTGAACTTGTTATACCGAGTATCCAAATAATAATACGGGAACAATTCTTCTCTTTCTTTCATAATCTCACCTTTTTTTGTAGAGATATATTTTAAGTATCCTGTTTAGACGACTTATACCTGTCTCTCGATGCGGAACGGAACATCATAAAAAGCATTTCCGGCAATGCTTTTTCTCTGTTTCTGCGTTTCGCATTCTTAATTACCATCAGCTCTCTCCAATTATTACACAAACTACTTTCTGTCGGCACAATCACGCCAACAAAATAAGGGATTTCTTTTGATACAACCGCATATACTTCCTCTGGCATTACAAGATAGTTGTAATCACCGATAAAGTTTAAGCCATGTCCCGAATGAAAATCTTCAACAGAAGATTTAATTTCATAGCAGTAGAAATCTCCCTTTTCAATACCGGAGACAGTATTATTCACTGGCTTAAATCTCATATAATCCACTCTGATTGCATGTCCGGTTGCATAATCAAACGTGACTTCTTTCGCCATATAGATTCTTGTATCATTATTTGGATTTATATATTTTTCTAGTGCTGTGGAAAGCTCCTTTGTAATTTCCGGTCGGCTACTCATATTTCCTCCATTAATGTTTAGTTTAAATACTTATTAATTGCTTCTTCTACATCTGATAAACGCACCCACTGGTCAACTTCCTTATCTCCTTCATAAATTGGTGCATCTTCCTGTTTAGCACGTTCCGCAACCTCTGCCAGCACTGCAACTGAATAGTTTATAATTGCTTCGTTTCTGATTTTTTCATCTGTTATTACAGGAAGTTCTTGTAATGCTGTCATCCTGTCAGATTCGTAGCAGTAATTTTGCATAACTGCGTTAATTGCATCCTGTCTTTTAATTAATTCACCCATCTCTTCTACCTCCACTAAATTCTAATTGTCTTCGTACTCATCCATCTCTTTATCAAAAATGGCTACTTCCACTTCTTTTCCAGTGAATGCTCTTTGATGTAAATGCGTTCCGCATCGTTCACAGAAAAACGTTCTTTCTTCATATCCTCTCGGTATATGTTTTCCGCACACCGGGCAATCACAACTATTTAAGTAAGCATTATTTTTAATTGTCTCCTTTATGTCTCCCATGTATTTCTCCTCTAAATTCTAATTTTCAACTATTTCCATTTCAGTTTAAATTGTGAACTCCATGTGAAGATATTTACCCTCGTATTCAGTTTCCCAATAATAATCTCCCTCGTACCAATCTTCTCCCTTGCATGTCTGGTCGCACCATTCTTTACAATCATCTACGCCCTGCTCGCCACCTGTATGATAATCAGTAATATCAGCAAAATCGGAGTTTATACCATCCAGTTCAAGGTTTTCCTTACACCACTCCACAATTTCTTCATTAAGTGCATTTCGTTGTTCAATTTTATCAACTATCTCTTTTGGAATCTTTTTCATTTCTACCTCCTAAATATTCTAAATGTTCAGTTTAATTTCTTCGCCTACATACTCCTGCAGAAGAACATTGATATTTTCTGGGTAAGTTTTTACAACATATCCGGTATCAATAACAATTCCAACAACTTTATTGGTTTCATCAACTCTGATTTCTCCAACAGTTCCTCCCGGTACGCGGATTGCATATATACTCTTTTTTCTGCAATAGTCATCAATAAGAATATAATGTTTTCGAATAGAATTGGTTGTAAACCCTGCCAATCGATCCAATTCATCCGTTAATTTGCTCACATACATATCTGATGACACAGCATATTTATTTTTCAGAATCATGATTTTCTCCTTATGATTTTTTAGAATGTTACTTGTATCTCTGTGATTCATGATTTATTTTTTCGTCTTTTTGCCAGCCGCAGCATTTCTGCAATATCTTCCAGCCTTACACTGCCTATACATGATCTCTTTTCCAATTCGTTTTCTACTGTCATAACGGCTGTATAAATTTTATTGTTTTCCTTTACTTTGTCATTATATAAACGTTCATATCTCTGCGCTGTTTTCTTCGCTTTGTTCAGATTGTCCAGATTATTTGCATCTTTATATTTGATGATCTTATAATTCATGGAACGGACCATACTCTGTGTTAACATAAGCTGCTCCTTTTCCGGCAAATTCTTTTTTATTGGCTTTATCTTGGTATAAAATCTGATCACTTTTTTTGAATTTCTTTTTTTGTAATTAATCCGTTCATTGAAATCAAAAATATCTAAAATTTCTGTATCCATTTCGTCCTGTATATACTCGTATGATTCATACCCAACCATAAGCCCTACGCCATCCGGAAGATAATCATTCCAAGACTCGCCCTGTGAAATAATCTTTTCATATAATGAATCTGTCACAACCAGATAATTGTAATTTCCATACCAGCTTTTCATTGCATGGCTTTTTAAATCCTGCTTTGTGACTTTCAGCTCGTAACACCGGATGATTCCCTTCGAATCCATCAGGATATAATCACAGATTTCATTTCCATGACCATTTCCATAAAACCCTATCGTAATTTCCTCACATCCGTACCATCTTTTTTCTCTTGCAAGTTTTTCCAAACCCTGTTCTAATTCAATCGTTTCCGTTCTTTTCATAAAATCCTTACAATGAAGTAGTAGCTTAAAAGCGACACTTGTTCCATTAGACTTATTTATTTGCACCCGATTCATCCCATTTCAACGGATTCTCAAAGTCAGTGTCACCATCACGAAAACAATGGTCATCCAACTTAGAAAAATCCATTTTTTGAATGATGTAACCACATTTTTTGCACACATAAACGTTAATCGGAACTATACCATGTTTGTTCCAGTTAAATGCACTCATGCCATCTTCTTTATCAATAGCTATGTACGTAGAACAATCTTCTCCGTGATAGTTTGAATATGCAATTCGAATATTTTTAAAAAACTTGTCTCCTTGGCATAATGGACACTTCAAGTTTTTATTGGCTTCCTCTAAACGCGATTCCACCATTTTTCTGTTTCTTTTCATACTGGATTTATAAGCCTTATTGCTTTCTTCAATCTTTTTTTTCTCTTCCTGTTGTTCCTGTATTTTACTGTTAAAAACTTTTTTTGCCCTATTAAACATTTTATTATTTCCTCTTTTTACCAAATTCATTTTCCTTCAATTGTGTCAGCAATAATCCCTGATGTTGATTTGTAATGTTTCCCGGCCATTCCATTCATTGATCTGTGGTTCATATAAAAGATTGAGCCGTGTATGTTCTGCATTTCCGGCAAGCAAGCAATCTTTCTCAATCGTGCCAAATCTCCGTTCCATATCTTCCAAAAATGCATCAGGATCTGTAAAATAAATGCCGTCAAGAATAAGTCCGTTTTCCTGCAACAGCGTAAGTTTTACACCACATCTGGTCTTACCAATAACCTTTGCTCCGGTAATCCTTGTGCTTCTCGCAGCAAATACAGGTTTTTCATTGCCTTTTCCACATGGTTCCAGTTTTTCAATGTCATGCACAATTTCTTTTGTAGCATAGTCAACCGGCATTACGATATCTATTTTTACTTTTTCTGTCAGATCATTTTCGTCAAGTGTGCAGTTTCGGTTCATGGCTTCCCGGAATGGTCCGATATTCTCTTTTTTTAAAGACAATCCGGCCGCCATCGGATGACCACCAAATTTATCCAGATATTTGCCGCATTTTACCATTTCATCATACATAGAGTATTCTTCAATTGATCGTCCGGAACCTTTTATTTCATCTTTTCCATCTGTCAGAACAAACGTAGGTCTGTAAAAACGTTCCCTGACTTTTCCTGCTACAATTCCTGCAATACTCTCATGGCATTCCGGAAGATATACAACCAAAACTCTATCATTTAACAGATCCCGTTGGACAAGTTCAATTGCCTTGTCTACGTTTTCCTGCGTCATTGCCTTTCTCTCGTTGTTAAACTTCATCAGAAGACTTGCACTTGCTTCCGCTTCTTCTTCTGTTGCGGACAAAAGAAGTCTCATTGCATGAAGCGCAGTATCCAGTCTTCCACTTGCATTGATACATGGTCCCAAGACAAATCCGACATGATATGTACTCAGTTTCTTATATTCAAGGTTGTTTGCACGAAGCAGTGCCCTCATTCCATAATTCTGCGTATGCGCAAGCATATCCAATCCGATTTTCACAAGGATGCGGTTTTCATCCGTAAGATCCATCACATCCCCAATGGTTGCAAATCCTGCAAATTCAATAAATGGTTTGATCTCAGATTCATGGATTCCGCATGACTGATATAAAGCCTGCAAAAATTTGAAAACTACTCCTGCACCACACAATCCTTTATATGGGTATCCACATTCAATTTGTTTAGGATTGATGATCGCATCTGCATTGCTTTCTTTAAACAGCTTCTTACCATCTTTTTCTTCATATGGTATATCATGATGGTCTGTTACGATCACAGTCATGCCTTTTTTCTTCGCATGTGCGATCGCATCAATGGCTGCAATGCCGTTATCACATGTGATGATTGCCCTTGCTCCTGCATCGTAAGCTACATCGATCAGATTTATATTGATTCCGTAGCCGTCTTCTACACGGTTTGGAATCGCAAAATCCACATCAGCACCACATCTTCTTAAACCACGATTTAACATGTATGTACTGCAAACTCCGTCAATGTCATAATCACCTATGATACGGATTTTTACGCCATGGTTAATCAGATATTTCATTAGCTCTACTGCTTTCTGAATGTCCTTCATCATCCACGGATCATATAAAGATTCATAACCGCCGTTCAGATACCTGTCAATCTGCTTTGTCTTATCTATTCCTCTGTTTTTTAGAATCCTTGCAACCGCTGGACTAATATGAAATTTTTGTGCAATGGCTTCAAAATCGCCGCCTTTTCTTACTTCAATCCACTTTTTTCTCATGATCTTATCTTCCTCCGGGAACAGGTTCGGACACCTTCTCGCATATATTCTATAATTGTTATATGGAATCTGCCCTGTTCTTTCCATTTTTATGATCGTTGGCTTGCTTATCTGAAGCTTTTCCTGTATCGATTGTGATGTGATTCCATATCCTTTCCTTATCGCTCGTAAATCAAAGGATATAGGCAAATTATTATTATTCATAATGTTTTGGCAGTTTTTGCCACAATATGGTCAATTTCTGCCTTTTCTCCTTCCTGATTTATTCTCTTCACCCTGAACATCGCTTTTCCTGCCGTTCCTTAAGGCTGCGTTTTTTCTTTGATTTTTTCTAATGTGCGTTCCAGCTCGGAGTATTTATAATACCGTTCCCCTGTCTCTGTATTTTCTACATGCTCTGTGTTCAGGACATAACCAGTACCTCTTTCTGTTATTACACTTTCGGAAGGTTCTGTTTCATTTGTAGGGTTTTTATTTCCGCAAGATACCATTGAAACAGCACATACAATTAACACCAAATAAAAAAATATTTTTTTCATCTCAATCCCTTTAATTTGTTTATAATGTTTAATTTATGTATATTATATCAAATATAAACATATTAGTAAAGTGAAATGTAACATATTATTCTAAACAACCGTGATAATTTATGCTATTATATTTGTACGGAGGATAAAAAAAATGAAAATTTCGACACAGCAAAAAGATATGAATGCAAAGATTGCTCTTGCGCTTATTTCGAATAATTATGGAAATGAATATATTAAATGTAAATATATACAGTATTATGTTAATGGAAATTTAGTGCAAAATAGTCCCGGAGAGATTGCGGTATTAAGAAGGGATAACCATCCAAGGATTCAAATTATATCAAGCATCGATACAGATTACACCATTGATTTCTGGGAAGATTCCTGTATATATAAAAGTTCATTCAACAATCAGGTCATTGAAATCCGGGCAGAATATACCCCAGTACGGACAGGTGTATTAACAAAAATAAAAGTAATATTTGAAATAAAAGAATAACTAACAAAACGCTTTCATACCAGAAGGACATCTGCAGATGGAATGATAATTTTCTTCTTAACATAAAAGTAGCCTCTAAGCCGAGTAATTTTCTCTTACATCGGTTTAGAAGCTAACATAAACTTTTGGATGCTCTCACTATTTTTATAATTATGGATTATATTTTATTTGTTTATTCTTTGATGTTCCAATTCTTATCATCACTTTTTTTGTTTACAGTAACAGTATCTCCCACTTGATACTTTTCATTGCCAGTATATGCTGTGATTACAGTATCTTTTCCTGTCAACTGTATATCCAACCTGTAATTTTTACCAGCCTTTTCCTTTTTTATCACTTTACCATCATTGTTTACCCCCTCCGTCTTTTCAATATATTTGCTTAGTTCTTCATCTGTAAGCAAGGTGTAAACAGTTTTCCCGCTATTCGTATTACGTTTTAACAATATAGCATGGCTGCCTACCGAAAATTCCGGATTTTTTATTGAAAGGTATGTTCCTTCCTTATCATTTTCTACAGTTATTCTATTTTCCACAACATTTTGTTCTCCATCAGGAATAACGACCGCATATGTATTGGTCATTTCTAAAATTGTTGCATTGTAATAATCATAGTTCTGATCATTTGGTAAATTCGGTTTAATAAAAACAGCTGAAACAAGAGGATAAATTGCTAATAACACAAAAACTATTGATAATATTAACACGAGTGGTAAAATTACTAGCTCATACATTATATCAAATATTTTCACTTTGAAACTTTTACTTTTTTCTTTCATTATATAACCTTCTTTCTGTACATAAATTTATTTTTTAATTTATCACCGGAAGCATAGGAGGCATTTCTCCTGTTTCATATGCAGCCGCAATCTGAGGTGCCATAAATTCACCTACGGTTTTTCCATTCGGGAGCACAATGTCGTAAAAAAACTCACGTTCAATGGTGCTGATACCACTGTCTACAGCTTCCAGCTTTGCTTTAATAATCAGATACAGTGCTCTCCATCTGCTTCGGCAAGCCTGTTCCCATGCCTCATACGCCTGTTTCTCTGATCTTTTAGTTCTACGTTCCGGCGTAAACCAGAATTTCGGATCTAGTTTATCCGGTATCGGCACTAGAAATCTGATTTGCCTGTTGTCAAGTGAGAATCCTATTACTGCCGTAGCTTCATTAAAACCGGAAACAAACTGTCCAGCTCCTGCCTTTGTCACTAATTCTTCTATATCTGCTTTAGTTTTTGCAACCGTTACAGATGTTTTTTCTGCGTATGCCATAAAATACCTCCTTACTGCTGAAAAAAAAGTTGCTTGTCAGACCGCATATTTTATTATTTTTCTGTTATAAAAACATTACAGTAACGATCATCAACTTCTGCATTCAAATATTGCTCCAATTCTTTAGAAGTCATTTCTTTTAATTTGTCTGAATCCATGGCAGTAAAAACCTTGATTATATTATCACAAAATGGTTTTGTAACCTCATATTTATCAATCTTATTCTGTTTAGCAAGTATACTCCAATCAAAATCTCTTAAGCCTTTTATTTCCGTATATATTATTGCGAGTATTACCGCTGGAATAAAACAAAATATCCAGAAAATCCACTCAGTAAACTCATTGAATATAAATGGACTAAGCAGTAACAACACTATTGGCAGAATTATCCAGTACAATTTGTAGCAAATCAAGCCACGTTTTTCAAGTAATATACGGTATTCATAACTTATAAGACAGCCTAAAGGTTCAATGTTTCTCTTCTTTTTATCATATGTAAAAGAATACTCATATAGCTTTATTCCATCTAATACCGGCGTTAATTTATACGATATCCATCTTGGAGCAAACACTGCGATAACGATCACACCAAGCAGTAATAAAATCGGTCCTGCGCATAATCCAATTAATTTTAAAATCAGGAATAAGGTATCGAAATATCCTAAACCATCTGTGTGCTGCAATTGATCTATAACTTTCTGTAACTGTTCTGTCTGAAACATAATGCTATCTCCTTTTTAAAATTATTTTATAGCTTCCAGTTCCTTCAGTAAAACTGAAACTTTACATACTGCTTTCCCGTTTACCATTATTTTGTCGTCAACAATATAATCCGAGAAGATATTTCTCATATACTTTTCTCTGTTTTCATAATCTAATGTTCTGTATTCATCTGGATCAAGCTTCGCGCCCAGTAACATTGCCATGATCCACATTTCTTCTGCAAGATATTGCTTCCTGCATCTGTATACAGAGTGTACATTGAGAAACACGCAGATCCATGTCAGTGTACATTGGATCATATATGTTCCAATTAAAAGTTGTCTGTTCGCATATACTAGATCTAGAATCAGTAGAAGCAGACACACTAAAACATTGCTGTTCTCTCGTATGAATACATATCTTCTAGTAATCAGATATTTCCTGTTGATATATGCCAGCATACCTACAACCAATACTGTTAAGGCTTCGTACATTGTGCATATCATTGTTTGTAAATCCATTTTTCTCCCACACTTTCTGCTTGCATACGCAATCTTTTTTTGACTATCTTTTATTACTAATACCCTTAATAAAACTATTTGCCCTTGCATCTGTGAGTGAATGGTAGCCATGCTCTCGTCTCCAGTCCGCAAGTGTTACCTGCCAGTTGTCCGTTAATTCTGCGGTATATGCAAGCAGCATTTCTTTTTCTTTTTCTTCACGTTGCAGCACATATGATAACGCTACATTAAGGTATTTGATTGCTTTTGCATAGTCTACATAATGTCCGCCAATTTTCCAGTCTCCAAGTTTACGATTTGTAATCGCATATCTGATTCTCACGGAATCAAGATATGTGAGGTTTAAAAGCTCATTTTCAAACACTTCGAGATTTGCCCGTGCCATTTTTTTTGCCGAATCGTATGATCCTGCGCAATCGGCTTTTTCTTCCGAAATATAAATATGCCGGTCTGATTCCAGATGCTCTGCTTTATACACATATTGCTTGTAGTACTTTTCTTCCTCTGAAAAACACGATTTTGTACTCCTTATGACACTATCATTGCGGTAATAATGCTGGAACCAGTACGCCCACTCCTTCACGGACTCCTCAGTTAACTTGTCATTTACTTTCGGATAAAACGCTGGATATAACCTTCCACGTTCAAATTTTTCGGTTTCTTTGACAAGTTCCGGCGGTCCTGCCAATTCCGCATAGTGGTACTTATAATCCCACGATCTGGTTAGTCCATCCTCGGATACTTTTTCATTTACTTTTTCTTTCCGGCAAGAATATGGGTAGCGCAGATAGTAAATGTTATAGACTTCATCATTTTCGATCAGATTTATCGGATAAACGGTACAGTCTGCAACACTGACATCATGTGTCCTGTTTTTATCCCCTCGTCCTCTGTCGTTGCAGTATCTCTGATTTTTTGTACTGTTAGGACCATAATCATTTGCATCATCCCTTGTGATCCTCTGTACGGTAAGCACTCTGTCTCCCTTTTTTAATTCCCCAGAGGTTGCTTTTACAATATCATTCCATGTTCCATATGTGTTATCCTCGATCCAGCCGTCTGCCATGGAAAAAACAATGTATGGGTTTTGTTTCATTACCTGTACCTTTTCAGGAAGTCTTAAGATTTTTCCGTCATTGATCAGCCCCTGCAGGATGGAGAAGATGAAAAATCTTGAAATCTTTTCATCACGCGTAGTCGATATGGCATATTCAGTTTCCTGTGATACAGATTCCTGCTTTGGCGCAAAAAACACATTGTCGTCACGTATATTTATTTTTTCTTCATCTGTCCATCCGATGTAGAGGTTTTCTCCGTCACGTATCAATATCCCGATCGTTGATCCGTGATATTTTTCATACTTGTCCAGCATATTTGCCACAAAATCGCTTGCGCTGTAAAAGATTCCGCTCTTGCTGACCTTTACAAACGTAACCGCCTTATCGCCCGGACAGAATAAGTCACGGATGTCTGCCCTGTTTTTTAATAATTCTTCAAAGTATCTGCAGTCTTCACCATCAAAATCATATAATGCCATGATCTTTCCCATTTCTTCATCCAGATACCGTAACTTCTGATATACAACTACCGGATTGGCTGCATCTGCATATCTGCCATCTGTAAGTTTTGTAAAATTCACGACTTCCCCTGTGATGCACCGGATAGCATATATTTCCGTTTCGAGCATATAAAGCTGGTTGTTAAGGTCACGTACCTTTTCTTCCAGTTCTGCTTTTTTCTTTTCAATGAGTTCATTCTGTCTGCGGTACTCTTCTTCCAGTTTGCGCTTGAATTCTTCAATCCTCTGCTCCTGTTCCTTCTTTATTTCATCGAGTTCCTGTTTTTTATTTAAGATCTCCTGCTCTTTGGATTGGATCTTTTCTTTCACATCGGACACAGACACTTCACCGAGGTTTGTCAACATATTCTGGCTTTCCCCAGTTAATGCATTGAGTGCAGCCACATTTGCATCATCATAATTCTTATACAGTTCGATATCTACAAATCTGTATGGCAAGAGCCATTCATCTTTCAACGACCGAACTATGACAAAACGATTTTTCTCATCCAGATAGACGAGATCAAACCACTGACCGGTTGTTTTGTAGTATTCGGCTTTATCAATCAAGTCCCTTAAGCTATAATGATCTGTGCCATTGTCCAGCGCTTTATTAAGCCCTGGTATTATTGACTGCAGTTTATAAAAACCGATCTGTTCGTGTTGCTCCCAGTTTTCCGCGCGTTCTTCCGACCAGTTCTCATATTTAAACTCTTTTGCCGCTCCAGAACTGTACCACTGTTTTATATCCTCATTGTCTTTGATCCATGCTTTTCCGATTACATTCAATCTGTTCGCTGCCATACATATGTTCCTTTCTGTTTGGCGTTATTATCACTTATCACATTTAACAAAATGGTAGGCTACACAATCCTTTGCTCTGCAAAAACGCACATGGATGTGTATAATGCCATTTTCTATTACATCTATACTTTTTCCGCATTGGATAATGATGTAAACGTCTCCAATTGTTGGTATATCCTTCTGCACACCAATATGTAGGATGAAATTTTTTCATAAAACTCTCCTTTTATATGCTCTCATATAGGTTACGTTCCGTATGATCCGATCTGTCTCGTTCAGATACCACATAATCAACATTCCCGACAGGAAGCCGCCAATATGTCCTACCCAGTCGATCTGTAATCCTATACTATTAAAGATAAGCATTGCGACTGCAAATCCAGTAAACCTTTTTCTCATTCCTGCCATATCTTCATCTGTCAGCACATCCATGACAAGCGCACCTAACAAAGCAAAGATTGCCCCGGATGCCCCAACTATGATAGTGTCAAAATCTTTTGATATATAAAAACGATACGCAGTGGAAACATACCCGGCACCCATGCCACCGATCACATAAATAAGAATGAAGCGTAAAGCGCCTTTCCTTTTTTCAAGCAGTTTTCCTATCAATAACAGGGATACGGTATTTCCTATGATATGTCCGACACTGCCGTGTTCAAACATGTAGCTTAATAGTTTAATATAGGTTTTATCTATAAAGATACTGCGTGCCGACAGTGCGTAATCTGTTAACGGTTCCTTCATCCGGACATATCCGGCAAATCCAATGCCTCCTGCTAATACGGCTTTATAAAAGCAATATAGATTCACCAGTATAATCACGTAAATCAACCATGTACTGTAAGTTTTATTCAATCCACCGGATAATGCGGATTTCATTTCCTCGGCGGCCGACTGTTTCTTTGAAAAATCCATAAATGCCTCATATTCGTCTGCATACTCTTCCGAATATCCATTACATTTAACTTTTGAATCCGAACAGTCTATGGTTATCATGTTTTTTCCATAGAGTTTATGTACTTTTGAAGAACCGATCAGGATTATCAATGGTTCCACGGCAAGAAGAATGTTATATTTTTCTTCTGCGGCACGAAGAATCTCATTTAAGGAATACTTTCCGATCACGTCTGCCTGAATTGCTTCGATCACTATTGCTGCTTTACAGGTTTCACTATTACTGACGTATATCCTTGCATGTTTTTGTGTGTCTCCAATTATCGTATATCCATTTTTTATAAGAATTCTCTCTATATCCCTGTTTGTCGCTATCATCTAAGCACCCTCTTTCATTACATTTTTCATTAGTTATGTACTTTATTTTTTGACTTATGTAATTAGTCCAGTCCACGGTGGACTAGATTTGATTTGTGTATATTATAGCAAATATAAACATATAAGTAAATATGATAATAAAAAAAAGACTTCCAAATTGGAAGTCTTTCTTATTATTAATCTTCTTCATCCATATCTTTTAAATGATATTTCTCGATAATATTTACTACGTCAAGTAATAATTCCTCATTTTCCGAATCAACAGCCAAATCCATCGCATAAGTCTCATATTCCTCGAATGAGTGGAGAGCTTCCGGCGAAATTATAACCGGTTTTTTATAAAATCCCCTTAATAATTCATACAACTCCTGTGCCTCTTCTTTTACTCTCCATGAAATAATTTTTTTCCTTTTCATGATTATTCCTCCTATAGTTTATATTGTGAAATTTTTTCACAATATAAATATGTCAGAGTAAAAAGTTAAAAAAAGCAAATTTAGCATATTTTAAAAGATGAAACTAACTTGATGTTCTCTCCCTCCATAAAGCAAATGATTTATAAAAAACTTCTCCTGTTCCAATCACAAAAGAATCTTCCCTATCCTCTAAAATAGTCTGCTCCAAATAAGCATCAATTTTATCTGCGCAACCTATGATAACCACTTCGAACATCTTTTGTTTTGCACAAGCCCCAAATCCATCCATATGTGCTCCAATACAATGAGACACTTGCGTAATTACCTTTTTTGCGTATTCTTTTGTCACATGAACAGTTCCTTTGAAATACTCTGTTTCTAATTTACCTGCAATATAACAAGCTCCTTCAAATGAATGTCCTAGTAAAGCCTGATTCATAACAGGTGTATTTTTATTTGGAAATTCTGAATTGTTTTTATAATCAAATGTTTTTCCAATATCATGCATTAGTGCACAAAATTTTATCAGATCCATATTAACCATTCCATCATAAAATTCTGCTAATTGAATTGCATTTTGTGTCACATTGCATATATGTACGATCAATCCTCCAGCATAATTATGGTGTTCCCAGTCGGAGCCTTTTGCCGAGACCAATACTTCTCTGTTTTCTTCTAATACTTGAAGTGCAACTTTTTTCAACGTAGATTCCTTAATATCACATGCAATCTCTCTGCAATAATCAAAGGCTAGTTGTGGATCTCTTATACGTTTTTTGCGCATATATCTGTTGCTCCTTACATTCATAATATTTTTCCATATGCTGGCATAACCAAACCATTCTTTTCAAAATCATTTACATAAAAGTTATAGAACTCTGCATATTTTTTGCTCATTAAAGGAATTGCCTTTTGAGATATTCTTATCATTTCTCTGGCAACCTGTTTCAATTCATTTAACCCTTCTTCTCCCGTATTTCCGGTATCAGTCAGTTCAATTGTAATTCCAGTATCTCCAATTCTACGGATATTTTTTCCCACGATTGCATCTACCTGAATAATAGATATAAATGATGCGAAATCACTGTGCATATAATCATCCAAGTAGTCCTCTTCCGGATATATTTCTGCATCCATATTTGTTTTAATTTCCTTTACTTTTACCATTATACTCACTCCTTATCATTTGCTATTTTTACTGAAAAAACCAAGTATTTCATTTAATTCCTGCGCTTGCATCTGCATTCGTGCTGCCATATCAGCAACGCCAGTCATCATTGCATTCAATTCCTCAATATTGGCAGTCATTTCCTCTGTTGCTGCCGCATTTGCGGAACTTACGTCAGCAAGCGAAGCACTGCTGGATGCAACATCTTCGTTCAGCTTTACCATCTGAGCTATCTGCTGTTGAATTTCCTCCGCTTTCTCAGCCGTGAGATTGATTTGTTGATCAAGGTTTGAAAATTCATTGATAACAAGCATGATTTCTTCTTTCTGCTTTGCATTATTTTATCTCATACATATCTGGAAGCGGAGTCACCCTGCAAAACCTTGGCACCTGCTCAGTCTCTGATAGCCATTCCATCAATGCCTTATCCATCTTCTCCTGCAAAAGTTCCAGTTTTTCATAACCATTACGACTGTCAAACGCAAGAAAATCTTCGGCAGCTTCTCCACATTGCTCACAGGCATCTTCGCACAGTTTATCCAATAGCGAATCACAGTCTACATGTGGCTCATATGGTTTGCAAATACCAATTGCAATTTTATCCCCTTTGGTTTTTCCCTGCATTTTAGCATCCAAAAGACAATCGTGAATAGTACCAAACAAACTATTATACCAGATTTCATCATCTGGATTTTCTGACCATGTATATGTTTCCTTTTTCATAAAGCAATTCCTTTCTTTGCACTATATGCAATTTTTTTATTTTTGAATGGATACTATTATGACAACATTAAGAATAATTATGAAAGCCAATGCGATATAACAATTTCTTTTTAAATCTTTCTGCTTTCCTTTTATGCTCTTTATGCTGTATCTTTTATAATTGATAATAGAAGTAATTTCAAAGTAAAACGCCATCAATACAAACATCAGTACATCGAAAATTTGCAGGATTGCAAATGTATCTGCGTTAATCATTCCCCCGCCCTCCGTAAGCAATTTGCCTTGTAGAATTTAATTCTTGGACGGTTCAGCATAACCATTCTACTAACCATTCCAAATGATAGTCTCTGCTGACATTCCCTTCCATTTTTATCGACAAAAATATGGTTAACAATGCTTACTGCACTATATTTATTCTTATACTTGCTTGGATTTTGAGTGAAATCTAAAGCTTTGGTGTATCTTTTTTTTGCCTGTCTTTTATTCATTTGGATAATCCTCCGTTTCAATATTTTTTTTTACGACTACCATCATTTCATTCAAAGCACCACTTATGCTCTGTGATATGGTCTGCAAAGCTTGATTTTCGATGATTTCTGTTAATGAGCCATCACCGTTATTATTGATATTACTTTTTCCCTTCGACGGTTTGTGGTACTGCAAGGAATCTGTTGCCTTGAACATAAATGAAACCCGCATTTGAAAGTTTGACGGCTTGAGGTACTGCAAGGGATTTGTTGCATAGTTCTCGTTTCATAATGTCTCCTTTTTTATCAACAACTATAGGATTAACAATGCTTACTGCACTATATTTATTCTTATACTTGTTTGGATTTTGAGCGAAATCTAAAGCTTTGGTGTATCTTTTTTTTGCATGTCTTTTATTCATTTGGACAATCCTCCGTTTTATCGTTTTTCAATTTTTTTATATCGATGCAAGATGATTCTATTACCATACCAATCATGCAGATAATTGAGTCTTTTATATTATCTCGCATAATGCGTCTAATAATAATTCCGGCGTTTGGCTAAGATTCTCATTGATTTTTTCAAATCGCATCTTTTGTTTTACATCCGGGTATTTATCATGGTCTACTTCTGACGTGAACATTTCTAAAGGTCTGCACCACACTTTTGATGAATCATTTTCATCCTTGTAAATCACCATTGGCTCACTTGTTTCTGTATGGACAGCTATATCGGTAACAAGATAGATGTTACCTTTAAAATGTCTGAATCTAAAACCTACAAATTCATTTCTTAATTCTTTATAGCTTGACATATTTATATTTTCTTCATTCATCATTACTTGTTTTCTCCTTATTTTACCAATAAACCATTATATAATGATATAAAAAATATAATCAAAGCACCGCCTATAATAAAATTTTTAAATATGCCTGACATGTGTCCTCCCTATATTACCGATTATTGGTTATTAATTTGAAACGTAAATTCATAAGAGCTTCTGTCGGTGTTTTTCCTTTTCCTATAATGTAATCTTCTGCCTCATTTTCCCAGAATGCTAAGCATTCCGAGTCTCCTGCATCTATATCCAATTCACTGACATCGGATGGTGTCATGTTAAACGCCAGATAATATGCATCCGAATATACACCGCCGTATCTGTCCTCGACAATACATAAAGGTACAGGCAACCAAAGATTGCTTACCTCAACTGCCATAATTGCTTTTTGGATAGCTTCGCTATATTCATCTGCATTTGGAAAATTTTCGTTCAACGCATCATTCAATTCATTGAGTTTATCAACTATGTCTTTTCCAAGACTCACGCCGATTGTGTCCCGATTTTCCTTATTTTTTTTAAATTTCATTTATTCTCGCCTCCTAACGATAAATAATAATCTTTTGCTTGCATATAATCCGCAAATGTTTTTGTACTTTCGAATGGACTACGCACTTCATATTTTATAGAACTTGATGTGCATGACACACATGCTGTAAATACATATGCGCCACCACTATAAAGTGGTCTTTTGTCAATAATGTTTTCAAAGTATGTCTTCATCGAAAATCTCCTTTTTTTTCACATGTCTGATATTGGTAGATAAATATATCTTGCAAATGTTATTTTTCTACACCTTCATGTTCCATCGCTAGAAAGTCATTTCCATAAAGTGACACAATCTGTGACCACCATTTATCACTAATCGGTGGAATTTCCTGCATTTGTTCCATAAGTTTTAAACAAATAAGTAAGTCTTTGAATCCAACAAAGAAAACGTCATCTCCCTGTTTCATTTCGAAATAGAACTGGTCACGCTCTGGAACAAAGCCACCTTCCGATTTGAATGTTTCATCATTCTGTACTGCTTTTCCTGTAAGTGTTGCTATTTTAGCAGAATCTAAGCTTTTATTCATGTGCTATTTCACTCCTCTTTGATTATTTACGTGGATTCTGAATATGTATGTCGCATTCTGCTTTCTTGAGCGATTCAGAATAGACTGCTTTTCCAAGTTCTGCATATGCTTCATTTAACTCCATGGTGTCACAGTCCATGTCATTATTGATTTGTTCCACTTTATCAAGAAGTGTTTGGATTTTAGATTTTTTCATTATTTTCCCTTCTTTTAATAAAATACTGGACTGCCACAAATATGACATGTGCCGATTGGAAGCTTTTCGACAACATCGCAAACGTCCTCTGTTGTACAGTTGAAATTCCACATTAATTCGAAAAATGAAACAAACGTATCGCAATAACAAAATTTTGGAGTTCGTTCATTTCTAATTTTCTCATCCTTTACAATTTCTGGAATTTTACTTTTAATCAATTCCCACGGTACTCCATCCTTGAAATAGATTCCATAAGCCCCGGAATCAACGGCAACCGTTCCTATTTTTCCGAACAGGGAAACTTTATCGCCAACATCCAAGTTTTCAATATTTTTATCACTTACTATTGCATATCTCATGAATTTGTTTCTCCTTTTTAACTGAATTATCTGTCTTACAAGTCACTTACTCAAAGATTTTTATATGTTTTCTTTTAATCGTTTTTTTCCATGCTAATCTGAACATTGGAAGTTTATGTGTTTTTCTCCAATTGTTTCTCAAACAGCAATGTTCGTCCATAGCATTAGCTTTACGGCTACATTCTTTTATCCATGAGTTAAAACCATGTTTGGTGCACTCCTTTTTAGTAATTCTCTTTTTCATCTGTATTCCTCCTCAAATAGCTCGATTTCATTTTTTATATACTACTATTGTTTTTACACAAAGCGCAAGTCACCAATTGCATACTTCAAAGTGTTGCATCTCCTTTTTTATTGCAATTTTTTCTTCCTTGTACTTTTGTGTTTGGATTGTTCGATTTCGTCTCTTTTTCTTGTTGCTATTGTTTCTTTCCATAACCATAATGTAGTTTAAATGTTGCCATGGTGCACATAATGCTTCCCTTAATGTGTCGTACTTGTATGAATTATAATCTTTAGAATATTTCCATAGACAATCTGTAGAATAGATTTCAAAACATTCATTTTCCGTATCATACATAATTTCAATACTCTTATGATTTCTTGTGTTATAGAAAGCATAGATATGTGAGGCTGGAATTTCCTCTAATATCCATCCAGACAGTGGCAACCCTTCCCTCTTTAACTGATTTACAAAAAATTCAAGTGTTTCAAACTTTTCCTTACAAAAATTTAAGTAATCAGATGCATCACCGGGAAATACTCTTGGATGACCATTTGCGCATCCGTATCCCCAGTCTGCACAATAAATGCAACTTTTCCTTCTAGTTAAATCACAATTGCTAAATTGTTTGCGTAATTTCTCTTTTATCCGCTTATTCATCTCTATACCTCCAATAAGCCGCCTCTATTATAGACGTGGTCTTTCTATCGTTCGAAAAACAAATATACTTTGTAACCGCTATTTTCTGCCACCGCACCTACCCAGTACGCAGATATGGTTTCCTGTTTAACTCTCTCGTTATTCAGTCCATTTAAAAGCGCATCCCGGTCAAAGTCTCCACCCATGTCACAGCTCATATAGGCGTACCCATCCGGATTTCCGCTATCTTCCATGATACGCTGCGCTTCTCCGTCAATCGTTCCTTCTATGCAGGCTTCCGTCAGCTGCTCTGAATATTGCGACTGTGCTGCTTCCGGATAAATTTCATTTACCACACCCACAACTTTATCTGTCAATTCTTCATTATATCCGGAGATAAACATCTGCTTTACATTTGCATTTCCGGTATTTGTACCATCGGAAGAGGTCTGATCCGTTTTGGTCTGAGTAGCTACGTCCTGTGCCTGTTTTACATCCCGGTCAGCTTCGTTCTGCGATCGTGTCAGAAGATTTGAGCCTTTTCCAATTACAAACCCTGCGAGCAGCATAATTACCGCCATTCCTGCGATCACAGGTACGGTATACGATTTTTTCTTGTCTTCCCTGTAATAATTGTAAAAATCATCTTCTGCTTCCTGCATCTTTTCATCATCTATCTCATAATCTTTTCTCATTTTTATCCTTTCATCTCCCATGAGTGAACCCATCCATTTTTTTGTGATTGCCGATCAACAATGCTTAAACCCAAGTTCGTCCATCCTTTTTAAGATCAGCGATAACAATTCATAATCATAATGATGTGCACAGTTCAGCTCGATTTTGCCACCCAGCATTACTGTTTCGGAGGATCTGCAAAATGTGATCTGGTTTTCCCATTCAACATCCTTTTCGGCTACATTATTTATCTGTGCAGGAAATTCCCCATTCTTAGACTTTTCATAATGCGCTGTATGGATTGGAGCGTAACAGATTGACATATCATTTTCGGATAACTTATACAATCCATAGTTACTGTACATTGCACGTTCCACATCCGTAGGATCAGTATTTGAAAAATCACGCAGGTTTTTATCAACTTCCTTATCTATTTCTACAATGTTGTTGGCTGATAAATCGGCATGTGACTCTCCATTATACCGAACATCAGTAATAACACTTAATGAATCTGGATTTACATAAGGGAAAGTAATTCCGGCAGCCTTTTCTGCCTGATCACTTGTCTGGAAACAACAGAGATATGTCGCCTTTATGCGTAATGTTATATTTCTTATGATCTCACAGATCACTTCCTCCATAAACTGTGCTTCATCAAATACGATCAGCGGTATGCCGGAGAATTTATGTTCACGAAGCATTGACAGGATATTTTCTTTATATTCATCCATCTTCGCTTCACTCTCGCCGTTTTCATAGTCCAGAAAGATCTCATTGTATTTCCGGATTTCCATGCTTCCATTGACATGTGACCATGACACCGCCTGATAATCCCCTTCTTCTTTCACGAAGTTTTCTGACGGATCAAGGATATCCATGTATTCAAATTCCTTTTTTGGACATATCAAAATGACTGAATCTTCATGTTTTAAAATTTCATTCCTTACAACATTATATGTTTTCCCAGATGCAGGCCTTCCAATTACAAAACTTACCATTCTTCTTTCTCCATTCCTATTTTTATTACAATATTCTCCGAAGAAATGTCTCCGGAGAATATTGATTCATGTTAATTCTTTGTCTGTAAAATCCATTTTAGTTCAGATATAAAACTCCGGTCGTGTACCGGTCGCTTAACTTGGTATCCAAAGTTATGATCGCCACATCACCATCCCGGATATCAATATCATCTATGTCGTACACATCCCTTACATCTGCTGTATCAGGATCGTTCTTTTTCTCACGCTCCCACATATTAAGCCCTGTACCATTGGCACCGCCATAATATGTCAGATGTTCATTCGTGCCATGTACGTAGGTGTCGATCTTGAATCCGAGTACCAGATAGCCGGTATCAAGCCAATAATCATCTTCTTCGGATGCCTGTCCGTTTTCTGCCATTGCTTCCTGATATGCGTCCTCATACTGGCTGCCAGCCGGGTTCTTTTTGACGACATGGATCTTTGACGGGATCTTATATTCGCCATACCAAGTCTGCATGGACTTTTCAAATTTGTCATATACAGTTCTGTTGATGTCGCCTAATCCGTCTGTTTTTCTATACCGTAAGCTGTCTGCAGAGCTGTTATCCTTATTGGCAAACAATTCTTCCTCGTCGCCTGTAAGCAATTTCTGCGTGGACTGTAGTGTAATGCTGCCGACGGTATAACTTGGCGTTTCGTGGTATAAGACCTCGTTTCTTGATTTGTCAAATGTCTTTGCGGTATACTGCACCGGATTATAATCTGCGTAATCGTAATAGCTGTATGCGAAATAGCTGTCCCCAATGCTCACGTTCTGGATCAGTCTGCTGTCCTGCGCCGATCCTGCCGGAATAAATGCCTTGCCGTCATAATCGTAGTAGATATTGACATCATCCGTCACGGTGCCATCCGGGGCGATATAACGGTAGGTCGGTGTGATCTTGATCGTATCATCCTTATTATACAACCGGGATATTGTCTTAAATGTAAATCCTAGCTCATGTCCTGCCTGTAAAAATCCCATGCCGCCGAACGCTCCGCCATTGTAGATATTGGATTTGCCATTTGTGAACGGTATCGTATTGATCAGATCCCATGCATTGGTAAGTGTGCCATCCAGCACATATCTTACATTTGTTTCTCCAAACCGGTTTGTCGTACCGACACGTTTTTCCTGCTTATGCTTGGTGAACTGATACACACCGATGCCTTCCGATCGGTCATAGCCGCCGAAGATCTCCTCGTCATTGATGCCTGTAACCTTGAAATCATAGATCACACCGGACACCTGCACCGGATAGTTATAAGTTGCCACATAGTTGCCCAGATCGCTGTTGTAGGTATACTCTTCCATGTTATTGACTGCAGATGAGTTGTTTGCAAACACACGGACCTGTATCGGATTGCTGCTTGCATCATATCCGGTATAATCTGCAACACCATATACTCCCTCGGCAGCCCATGACGGAAGGTAAAACTCAAATGATTCTACATTTCCAAGATCGATCCACTCTGTATATCCTGTCGCTGCTTCTACTTCATAATATGTATCATTCACTTTTGCAGAGAATGGGAAACGCACCTGCTTATTTTTAACGTATTTTGTAAATCCTGACACATTGGTATATCCCTTCTGGGTAAAGTATGTGTTCCAGTCGAAATCCACGTTGTAAGTGTTATCCAAGATCAGCTGTGTTGCCCCGGTCTGGTTGATAAGCTGTGTCTTTCCCTCTCCCATCATGGATACAGGCGCCACAACCGGGCTGTGTACTACGATTGGCTCATTATGCTCATATCCTGCCATAATCGCCGGGATATTAAGCTCATTGTCTACAAATTTCATGATTCTGGTCTCGCTGCTGCTTCCTGCGGCAAACCGGTTATAAACTGCCTGCAGTGTTGTGTAATAATATCCGTTATTCGTTTCCTCCGGGATCGTCACAACCGTGCTGCCAGTCACCTTATCAGTTACAGGATTTTCATTCATTTCAACCTTTGCATTTTTTACAAAGCTGAAACTGATTTCGTCCTGGCTTAAATAATTTGATCCATCCAAGGTGAGTTCATCATTTTTTATAATGATCTGTTTTTGACCGATATAGGATGCAAACTGCTGTTTTACGTAGTGCTGCACACTGCTGTCAGACGGATCAAGCTCCGAACTGTCAAAGGTACCGCCTACGGAGTATCCGCTGATATCCGGCCAGATCACATGGTAATCATCATCCGGTGTATATGTCGTGCCCGGAAATGCGGAGTGATCGCTGCTGCTGTGCCGCTCACCATTGATGCTGATGTCATACTGAATATCTGCACTGTTACTGTATGGCACAGATGAAAAATCATTTGTGACGAGCGCATTATTATACTCTAACAGGTTCAGTCCGCTGATGTAGTAATAGCCCACCGGATCCATCTGATAAGAGATTGAACCGCTATAGTGGTAAGTCTCCGTGGATGTCGTTTCATACGAGTATGACATGACATATTTATAACCGCCTGGGCTGGAAGAATCTTCGATTCTTATATACCAGTCCCCATATGTTTTTCCACCCGATACCTGTCCGGACATATCGGATTCTGTAATTGTGGAACCGGTATGAGTTACCTGCACCTGCTTGGTTATCGTAATGTCATATGGCACTTTGTATGTCTTTGTAACGGATCGGGATGAAACATTGACATGCCCGTACCATGAATCCAGATTGATTGCATTGGTGTAGTCCTCTGTGGTCGGGATCTTTACGCCAATATCAAACGTATCATCATTGTTATAAGTGCGCAGATCCGGTGCCGCATAATTATCGCCGGACTGGTTCGTGTCATTTCCTGCTTCCACATTGGAGCTTTCATCATCCATGTTTTTCACAAGGATACAGCTTCCGTCCGTCATTCCGGTAAGATCTTCTATACCCTCTGTTTCCTTCTCCGTCTTGGTATTCGCTCCGATCACAAGGAAACGGTTAAAGTGCGACGGGATAGAAATGGATTTAGTTTCTGCCTTTGCCCACGGAGCTGCAGTAAGAAGCTTATTCCAGTTTGACCAGTCGTAGATCTCACCATAAAACTGACCTGAATTTAACATTCCACCTTCTGGTCTTCCGCTTTCCCCATGACGATACATGGTGATGATACAGTCAATTCCAATATAAGCACGCTCGTTGTTTGCAAGCTTTTCCTCTATTTCATCTGCCCAATCAGCACTAATCGAACGTATATCTGATAATAACTTCTCCTTCGAAATCATATAGGTTGTAATTCTGACATCATTTCCTTTTGCGTCTTTTGTATCATACTCCTTTTTCGTGGAATCTAATTCAGAAAGAGGAACTATAATATATTCTCTTTGTTTTCCATCATAGCTCCATCCTTGATTTATAGAACTTGACGAAGCGTCCAAGTACACATGTCCATCCGATTCGCTTACATAAAAATGGGAGCCACCATGTAAGCCGTCCGTTGGATCAACATCTTTTTTGATTCTCGAAAACTCAATACCTATTGTCCGGTAAAAGACACTTGATGTTTTCTTTACATCCATTGTCTGATAAATAAAACATTCACTTGCTTCATCATAAAAGACAATCTCACCATTGTAATTTTGCCATACGCTTTCACTGATTTCAGCTTTTACGTTCTTTGGAGTGCATATAAGGCAGACCGACAGGAACATAAAAAAAGTCATGAGAAAACATATACTTTTCTTTACTTTTCGCATTTAATTTCTCCTTTGCCGCATTTTATGTATAATATAGCAAATATAAACAATTATTGCAAAAAAAATGACCACCACCGGTTTCGGCAGTGGTCTGCATAAACTTTTAATGCCTTATCATTTGCATTGCCAATTTCAAAGATAGTTTTATTACAAGTTCTGTAACCGCATCTTTTACAATTTTCGATGCTTTTTCAGATACTTGCGTATCTGTTATATCTTGTGTATCAATACCATGCATAAGTTTAAGATACTCAATATCATTTAATGCAAGATATTCTTGTAGTGAACATTTTATGGATTGATTGTTATGCCACTGTGCAATCAACTCGTCCCACTCCGATTCTGTTTTATCTAAATATTTCGCCATACCCAACCTCAACAATGTTCAATTTATTTCCTTTTTACAACAATAATTACAATCCCAAGTACAGCAACAACTGCCACAACAATACCAATCACTGCGGCAAGCGGCAATGGACATGTCTGAGGGATTTCCTCGGTGCCTAATACCTCTCCACATTTTTCACACGTAACTTCCTTGCTGCCGGTTGAAAACAGTCTGGCTTCCTTTGTCACTTTCCATTTGCCCTCGGTATGACCGGTTGCAGGAATTGCCTCTTCGTAAGCGTCTCCGCATACCTTACATGTATATGTATTCTTACCATCTTCCGTGCAGGCTGCCTCTGTTGTATCTGTTACTTCGTAATCATGACCAGCTGCAGGGATAGATTCTTCTTTTGTGTCTCCTGTAATGGAATTGGTATAAACAATCTTACCATCCTCTGTGCAGGTTGCTTCCACTCTCTCTGTTTCTTCCCATGCTGCATCAATTTCTTCCTGTGTCGGCTCTTTCTTTGTTTCAGACTTATTGTTTTCTTCAGTCTTTTCCGGCTGTTTATTATCCAATGTACTTGTTTCATTTGGAGTTTCTGCCGGTGTTTCGGTTTTTGCTCCAGCACTGCTTGTATTTGAGGATTTACTTCCTGCTGGCGTGAAATCCTGTGGAATCCAACCTTCGGCTTTGAGCTGGTCTACATATCCAAGGCAGCGACCATCATTTAAAATCTTTTCAATTACAGGTGTTGAAAAATAACCGTCTTCAATACAAGCATATATCTCAGCATCTGAACAATATTCCTCCATAGTTTGATAACTTGCATCTTCTCTACCAACCGTTTTTTCTCCACCTGTATACATTCCAATGTTGCATTTAGTATGAGTATCACTTGGTAATGAAACATATTGACCAACCGCAATATTTGTAGCCAAAAATCCTGTAATAATCAACGCATAGCCTACTGTAATTTTTAATTTATTTCTCATATCTTTTCCCTCGTCTTTCTGTATAATGTGTTTTAATGTTTATCTTTATGTATATTATAGCATTTATAAACATATAAGTAAATACAAAGATACATTTTTTATTATTTTTCATAACATTTTACAGTAATCCTATTTCCTTTGCATATAAATTTATTTTTTCACAATATCCATCTGGAACTTTTATTTCTGTTCCGTTTTTTAAAGCTCTGGCTATACACATTTTACATAAATTAAAACATTCACATCCTTCACAACCAATGATATCCTGATTTTTGTACATATGAATATATTTCACAATTTTTTGATAATTAAGTTCTAACGACACACTCTTATCATATGTTTTTATATGTGGACAAATATCAAGATTTTCGCCCCTCAGTGATAACGCATATCTTCCCGCACCGCACGAAAGACACCTTTTTCGTCCGTATTTCATCTTCAAATCCTTGTATCTAATTTTATCCACTCTGCATTTCTCTTGCTCATCCAGATTAAATTGGCTCATATCTGTATCATCATAAGCATTAAATACTTCTGTTGAGAAATAAAATGGAATAGAGTTGTTTTCGCACCACTGTTTAATGGCATCAAAATAACAAATTGTGCTATTGTTTACTGTACACTTGGCTACAATATTAATTTTTTCTTTTTTTAGTGCAAGAATTGTTTTAAGAATTTTTTCATCCATATCATACAAAGTAATCTCTACACGATAAGGCATATATTCTTTAAACATCTGAATCACTTCTGGCGAAATATTGATTCCATTTGAATATACTTCAACCAAAATTCCTTTTTTCTTTAGGTATAAGTACATCTTTTTAAAATCTTTATATAATGTACACTCGCCTCCAGTCATACAAACAAAAAAAAGTCCTTTTTCATATAAAAAATCAATAATTTTTTTATTCTGATCAAAATCAAGTTCTATATCATTTGTATGATTATGAATATAACAAAAAGGACAGTCTTTGTTACAACGTGATGTAATTTCCCATTTCAAATAAAGAGGTGTGAAATTTCCTTGTTTTGTTAAGAACGACAACAAATCTTTAAGCTCTAAATGAGCTATATTTACGTTATTTTCTTCTATAACATTTTTATTAAATAATATCCGATTTGCTTTGTACGGATCAACTGCTATCTCAATTCCATTAATCTTTCTCTTAATAACTTGCATGTCCTATTCCTCCTAATAAAAAGCACAGTCCATTTCGGGCTGTGCTTTTTATTATTCACTTAGTTTGTTTCGGTACAGTTATTGTACCCATCTGTACAACAACCATTGCTTTCAATAGTTTCCCCAACATATACCTCTACATATTCCATATAGTTCATCCTCCTTTTCCTTGTTTACTTGAATTATAGCATATCCTATTTATTATAATCAACCTTGATTGCTGCTGGTAATATATTAATACACTCCGCATCATTATCTACCTTGAAGAACCTTTTCTATCTTAAATAGTCCACCGTGGACTACTTTTTTCTGAATATACTTTCACATTTAACCGTATATGATTGCTGTTTGATATAGTTTTTTCTCGACCTTACGGTTACACACTTGTTCTTGAACTCTAAGATTTCCAAGACATTTAGATATTTCGTGCATGGCAGGATATCTTTAATGGCAAGCTCTTCCTCTGCATTATATACCCTTATAATAGGCAGATACTCACCATTATCAAGATATCTCACACTTAACACCGCTGTTTTTCCGCAATATTTCCTCCGCTTCAAAACGGCTTCCATATGTTCACCGCTTATGGCAGCATCCGATACCCATTCATGGATCATCTGTTTATCTGCTGGATCAGATATATAAGTACACAATACTTCTTCTAATTTTTCAGCTACAATGGTAACATTGGACTCCAGATTTTCCAAATCCTCAGCCTGTATATCAACAATATGCTCTGCGATCCATTTCTGATCTCTGTATTCAGGCATTCTCGGTGAAGTGTTCTCCTGATCTTTGAAGCATACCACCAAAATATCCTGCTTATCATTGAGTTTAAAATCATTTTCCTTCAATTTCAGCCATACACGTTGAGCAAGTCTTGTTGATTTTCCCTCTGGTACTTCATATGAAAATCCTGAAAATAACCTATTCAATCTTATCTTATAAACCATAAGCATTTTCTCCCTTTATCCTGTCATTAAGTTTAGCATATATATATTAGATTTGCACCAAAAAACCACTGTAGAATGGTAAGCTGCAGTGGTTTTGTTAATTTGTGCAATATTCTGTTTTTATTAAGAAATTTCAACTCACGGATATTTTCTCACATACTCTTCCAGCGAAGCCTTTTCTGCTTTTCTCCAGACACTATTGATTCCGTCCCGATGATACCCATTTTGTTTGAGTAGCTCTTTTGCGGCAAATCAATTTAATGTCTGAAACGTAACACAGTCATACTTATATCCTATTTCTTTTAATATTAGCGAGAACAATATGTTGTAACAACAATGACATCACCCCTTATTTCCCAGCTTTTTATCGGCATCTCCCCACATTTTTCTATGGCATTATAAATAGCCCCTGCACATAAACCTTTGTTATCGTAAGTATTAATAACTACCTTATTATTGCCAATATTTGATTTTAAAAACTCGTTTACTTTCATAATTGATATTTCTCCTTTTTACTGATTTTATAATGCAATTTTCCATTGCTTCCATCCTATGACCTGACGTAATATATGTATTTATGTGCTACTCTTACAAACATCGGTTGATATTCCAGCAAATACTGCATCTTGGTAAAACGCATTTTATAAATACCCAAGAATCCATCAATGATGTTTTTGTATTTACTTTCTGAGAGATTACTGTATATGGTATCCAACATCGTTTCATACTTCTCATCATCAATATAGAGTATATCACATTCATCATACTGGCTCAACGTAACAATGATATATTCTCTCTGTTTTCCATTATAAGTCCATTTCTGGTTGACTGATATCGAACCTGCATCCACATACACATGTCCGTCTGGTTCTCCTACATAAAAATGCGAACCACCAATGTGTTAGATTGGTTTCCACAAGTGCTTCCAACTCAAACGTCGTTCTTTCCCTTTATCGTGTAAATTTGCAATTGCTGTAATTTCCATATTTTCCCCTTTCTCATGCCATAACAAACACCCACTTGTCGAGTACCTTCCGGCAATAATCAGTGTTATGTGCATAGTTTTCAAAATCATCTTCGATTTCTTCTAATGTGTCATAAATCACCAACACGTATCCGCTCATGTCTTTTCCAAAGACAGCGTTTATCTCTTCCATATGCTGTTGTTCCCATGATGACCGATTTTCCAGACATGGTTTTGGTTCGGAAGATACAATAACAATATCTTCCGGCAGGATTGTTTCGTACTTCCATATTTTTTCATCGTCTGGAAACCGGACTACAATCTCTGTGCGTCCATTTTTCGTGACAGTTTCTACGATTTCCCCGGGTTCAAGGAATCCATCAGGGCATTTGCAGAGAACTATTTCTCCGATTCTAAACCGTCTCATGTTCGTTCTCCTTTACTCCGTTGTCCGAGGTAAACAGGATTTCATATGTGAATCCCATTGACATCAGAGGATGCAAAATTAAAATTTTTACATTTCTTTCTTCATCCCTCAATGAATATACGGCTTGCGAAATTTTTAATTTCTTTTTTACCTGTTTTATCAGCCTTTGGGCAAACTGCTTATACTCATCCTCGGATGTGAATATTCCAGACATGTATTTGACTGGCTTATCTTTTCTGATTATTCGGCATTCTTTCCAAGTGTTGAACACTATCTTCTCAACGCTTTTGTCTTCAATAAGTTTTGTTAATTTCTCATTATTGTATTCCATTTTATTCCTCTAATAAGCTAATACTGCTTCCATCCACGTATTCACTTCCGGGCTAATTTTCCCTTGTGATATAAGGTCACACATGCCAATGTCATGCAAAAATTCTTCTTTTTCTGCTTTTGTAAGTTTTGACATAATCTTTGATTTCATTTCATCACTGAATCCGGTCACAAATACATTCTGAGCATCGCATCTTAGAATATCTTTTTCAGCAAAAGGTTCTGCTCCCTTATCCTTATTAGGAATGATTTCTGTAATTCTCTCAATATACCTGTTGCCGTTAACTTCAATCAAATGACAGTCAATGTTGACTGCATCTGCAACCATTTCAACCGCTTCTTTCTGGGTTTTGCATACTTCCAATTCCAAAAGATTATTTGCAAGAGAACATACAAGTTCTCTGGTCGTTCTAGCATGGTGTGTACCAATTGAAAACAGAGCCGTACCAGTAGTTATTGGTTGTATAAAATATAATGTCTGTGTTGCGTTCCCTATCTCTCCAATAATATTTACGTTACGATTATCTTTGTCTTTGGACTTGTTGACTGCAAGCGCATTTTCCATAGTATCTTCTGAGACTGTATTCTGAATTTCCACAACATTTCTATATGGGTATGCTTGATTTAGATTTAATTTCGGCAAACTCTCCTGTACACGCAATGTAAACTCAGCAGGGATAAACCGAATGATACTTCTAAGAGTTGTTGTTTTCCCTGCGCCTTGCGCTCCGGTGATAAGGGAATTACATTGTCCCTTTATTATCCATTTGATGTAAGTGATTGGAATTAAATTGTTCTCATTCATAGCAAATTCTCTTTTCATGATATTTTCCTTATGAAATGTTCTAAAAATTACGGACGGACAATTTGATGCTAGTATAGCAGGTGGAACAATGACTATTTTTGCGTTATATTCATCGTCCCAAAATGTGTTTACCTGAAATAAGGACTTTATATTTTTCTTTTCCTGCTTCAATAAATTATTTATAAATTCCCTGTATTCATTTTCTGAACCAAATAATCCTATGACTTTTCCCTGCATTCCATCATCATGAACGGCAAAACAATCGTTCCATGATATAATCGTAATTAATTCAATGCTATTATTTTGAAGCATAATTGTGATTTTTTCGTTATTGTAGTTCATCCTACTCCTCCTTTAGATTTTATAAATTTTTCATAAAATTAACAATCTGCAACGGAAAGTAAGCAACAAACCCGGCATTACTTGCTCTTTCCAACTGATACCAGTAGTCGTCTACTTTTGAACTTCATTAATTGAAATCAATATAGGACATTCTTGCGTGTTTTCACAAATAAAATCACAACGATTCTGATTATCTAAAATACAAGTAATTTCCCCGTTTGATTCTAATTGTGAAAAACAACATTCTTGCCGTGTTTTAGGCATTTCATCAACTACAATTTTCATTGTTTATCCTCCTTTTTCTGTTTATGGAATAATCCAATCGTTACATTGATATAAGTTTATTGATTTATATAATTTATAATCTGAATCGGAAAATACGCTTGAAATCCACCATCTGCGGCTCGTTCTAATTGATACCAATAATCATCTACAATTGCTATTTCACTTTTTTTGTAATGAAATGCATCTGCAATTGTATTAAGCATATCAAGTTTTCCATCCTGTGAACTGACACAGAAATTTTCCAACTCAACACCATATCGTTCTTTTACAAATTTCTGTTTCATCTCCATATGCCGGTAAGATATCGTAGTCGAAATTAACCCCATTCTTATATTTTCTTTTTCACAAATATGCATGAATCGCTTTAGCTGTTCATTGATTTCACATGTTTCCCATACGGATAAGTCCCCGGAAATAATTTTTACACCATCCTCATGTTCATCCCTTTTCCCATGAAATGTGTGGATACACAGTGTATTATCAAAATCAAATAATACAATTTTTACCTTTGAAATATCTATCATTTGTTCCCTTTCTCACAGATTTTTCTAATGTCATTTTTGTCTGCTGTTCTATGTTTTAAAAGAAATGCCGTTATTTCTTTCAATTCGTCTATATGCTCTCGCAACACATGTTCCGTTTTGGCGTATAATTCTTTTGACAGTCTGCTCATCTCCTGCCTCGTCTCATCATCGTCACCCGTTAAACTCAAATCATGGTTGTTAAGAAGCAATATATCATGCAGATTCAAATTAGCATTTTCAATATCGGAATTTGAATTATTTACGCCATAGAATCCGGTTGATTCTTTTCCAAGAATGCGTTGTGCCACTATTGAGGCATAATATATCATGACATTTTCTTTTAAGTACTGAACACTTGATACATATTGTTGAAAAGTTACGTTTGTATGAGGAATGGGTTCATTTATATACACACATATGTCATTCCTATTAAGCAAATAACTCATCAAAGCGTGTCCAGCTTCGTGAACACATACTATTTCATCTTTTTGCAAATCACTTTCAACAAAAGAAGGGTTTTCCAGCTCCTTATCGTTGATATCTGTAACCGATGAAATATTTCTTATCGTTCGGATAAAGAATATTACCATTATATAAATGATGAAAATAGTAGTTGCAACACTTGTAATATCAAAATCTTCATCAATATTTATTGAATGAGCATATCTTTCAAATCTATACGAAATACCAATTGCCATTAGATATGCTCTTAAAGCTTCATATAAATATCGAAAAACACTTGATATAATTTTTTTGATTACTTTAATGTATTCTTTCATATTACCTTCTTTTATTTTTTTTCTAACAATTTGAATTTATAACCTTCTTTACAATTCCTCCAACTACTTGAAAAATATCCTTGTGCAACATCTTCACAATTCACCGTTACTTCTATAGGAGATATATCATCATCAGAGTTCATTAAAGATGCCACCATGTCTTTTGCGTTAAAATGTGATAATGCCTGTAATGCCAGAAAAGCATATATCTCATCGTTATCTGACGATTTTAATTGCCATATTGAGTGGTCGCCATCTTGTGATTCTTTTTCTTCTGTAAGAATAAATACAGATTCTTTATCCATAATCCGCTCTAATATTGAACTGCATTCTTTAGTAAACAGGCTATCTCCAAAGCCTAAAATTGGCGATATTCTCATATCTATAAAATGAAGATTGTTTTCATCTGTCTGTTTTTCAATCGTTCCTATGTTGTAGATATTGACGTATTTAATATCTTTATCTTTTCCGTCACTATCTGTTATATTGACAGTCCATACACATACAATGGCAACATCATGATATTCTATTTCTGCATTTGGCAGATACATATAAAGTCTGCAATCATGATATTCATTACCATTAAAATTATATGTATGATAACTGTTTTTGTTTGGATAGGGCATACCTGTTTTGCATTCAACCTTCTTTGCATCCATTCCATTATCCTGCACAAGATAAATTTCCGCTTTTACTCCATTGTTTTTAAATGGAAAATACAAAGAACTTCCACCTATCATACAAATCACATGTGACTCTTCAAAAGGTACATCTGGATATATGCTTTCAAATTCTGATTTATCCTTATTTCTCGTTCGAATCCTTGAATCTGTTTTTTCGTCCCATTGCAAGTCAATGTCTCTGTCCTGTTCATCTTGACTTTTATGGTACAAACACATGGGATCAACCGTATCCATGTCAAATTGCGCTTTTCGTTTTTCAACTAAAGTAATCGTTTTAACATTTTCGAGCCGGATATCTTTCAAATTTTTTTTATTTTTCCAGATTTTATTACCAGAAATGATTAACTTTATGTATCGCCAATACGCGTTCATCAAAATTCCACTATAAATCACCCCATCATCCATTTCAACCTGTAACTTATCACCGATTTGATAATCCCTTTTTACAAGCTGTTCCATGTAATCGCTATGGAAGGGTTCGCCGTATGCAGGTTCTCTGTTTTTTTCGAATCTCCCTCCATTTTCAACAAATTGCTGGATTTTACCGATTGTATACATTTTTTTCCTCCATTATTCTTCTAACCATCTATATCCCGGACACTGTGCATTTCTATTATCTGTAATGTCAAGGTCATCTTTATGCGTTTCCATAAAATGATTGCAGACATCCTTTCCACAATACCATGGTTCAGACAGCCACTCTGTTTCAGCGTAATCTAATTCGTAATCTGCTACTGAAATTTCTAATTTATCCCACCCAAAGTGTTCACAGATAACCTTGATAAGAAATTCGTTTCTTGTAAGCTTGACTAATTTTTTTCTATCAAAAGACACTTTAACAGCATCCGTTAAATAAATAGTTTTTTTTCGAATACCTATCAGTCTTGATTCTTCTTCGATATGAAAATATGTTTCTTTCTCAGCACAGAATTGTACTAATTTTTTGTCTTTATATGGTCTGAATACAACGTCTATACCAACGCCTACGATTTTTTTATCGTCCACATAATCTCCACCAAAATAATTGAAAAGGTAAGAGCCAAGATATGTTTTTGGGATATGGTTATCCGTTTCTAATTTATCTGCATCATTTTCCTCAATATCATAAGTTTCCAACATTTGTAGCTGTGTGAGAATTTGATTTGCAATGTTTTTATTATGCTCCACACATTTAAAAGCAGCTTCGGCATTTTTAAACCATGCGAAAGCACATAGGTATTTTTTACTGCCATCAGCATTAGATAAAATTGCATCAGGTTGCAATTCTGTTTCATCCTCATCAAGAATCCGGTATAAGTTTCCTGTCTGTTCTACATAAAGGAATCCTTCTTTTTGTTCTAAATTGTCCAAATATAATGTGGTTGTTTCTGTTCTTAAAATATATTTTTTCCTCATAAAATAGTCACCTTTGTTTAATTGAATTATAGCCATGAGCAAAACTCCACATACTCAGTATTTATGCATGTTTGCGAGGCATG
>OBRR01000009.1_pt1 | contig 63578 bp, 63 predicted proteins | sample 1494901 | NCBI WGS metagenome assembly OBRR01 (sample SAMEA3360689, study PRJEB22359) | human gut metagenome | biome: ENVO:urban biome; feature: ENVO:human-associated habitat; material: ENVO:feces | place: Bangladesh | collected 2011
TGGATAAGACCGATAGATTACGAGACTACGGACTCGCTTTTCTATTGTACGAACATGGCCTTGGCGTCTGTGGGTACGAACTTATCCGTGAATTATTCATATTTATAAAATTAATTTTGAACAGTTACTTATAATAACAATGTCAACCATACAATTTCAATTACAAGAAGCCCCACGCCCTAAAGGCAAAGAAGCAAAAAGTTACTATCCCGTGGTGGCTTACGGAAATAAAATCTCAGGAGAGCAACTTTGCCACGCTATTAACGAACGTTGTTCCCTGACCGAGGGCGATGTGTTGGGCGTAATGGTAAGTGTTGCAAAGCTGATAGCTGATAATATAAGTTGCGGTAGACGCGTAGAACTGCCTGGGATAGGCATTTTTGCACCATCTATTGTAAGCGATGAAGCTATCACCGATGTAAGCGATCGACAGATAGCTCGCCATCTTCGTATTGATACAATCGACTTTAGACCATGCAAGTCATTGATGAATAGCATGGAAGATGTTACATTTCATCGTGCCGAACCATTGGTTCTGGAACGTATTTCACATACCGATCAGCAACTTTTAGAAATAATACGTAAGTTGTGTGCCGTCTCGCCTGTTCACACTTTCGATCGTCTGCAATTTCAAGACGAATTGGGCTGTAGCCGTGCAAAAGCTTGTAGTGTCCTGCGTCAGTTGACCGAAAAAGGACTTATCGTCAAATTGGGCAAGTCAAACTCTCCCTATTATGCCTTAAACAATGATTAATCAGAAAGAAAAGATGGATACAATCTGTGCTATCGCCACTCCTGCAGGTGGCGCACTGGGTATTATACGTGTGTCGGGTCCTGAGGCCATTACGGCTGCAGACCGCATATTTCGGCCTCGCGTAGGTGCTCCCTTGAGTCAGCGAGCAGCCTCGTCGCTCACGTTCGGTAATGTTGTAGTCCCTCAGACAGACGAAGCGGTAGACGAAGTGCTTGTAAGCCTATTCCGTTCCCCTCATTCCTATACGGGCGAGGATAGTGTCGAGTTTTCTTGTCATGGCTCGTATTATATATTGAACAAGGTAGTAGAACTGCTCTTGGCGCAAGGTTGTCGCATGGCGCGCCCCGGAGAGTATACCGAACGTGCCTTCTTAAATGGTAAGATGGACCTCAGCCAAGCGGAGGCTGTAGCCGACTTGATAGCCTCTACTACCGAGGCCAATCATCGCATGGCTATGCAGCAGATGCGTGGAGGCTTTAGCAAAGAACTGCGCACGTTGCGCGACCAATTACTTCATATAACCTCGTTGTTGGAACTCGAACTCGACTTCTCCGACCACGAAGAATTGGAGTTTGCTTCACGTCCTGAACTCCTTGCGTTGGCGGAGCGCATTCGGAGCCATATCAGTGGCCTCTGTCAGTCCTTCCGATTGGGAAATGCGCTGAAACGTGGCGTACCCGTTGCACTGGTGGGCGAAACGAATGCGGGTAAGTCTACTTTGCTGAATGCCTTAGTGGGCGAAGAGCGTGCCTTGGTAAGCAATGTGCATGGTACCACACGCGACACGATAGAAGAGACCGTTAACGTAGGTGGTACGCTTGTTCGCTTTATCGACACCGCTGGCATTCGCGAAACTTCCGATACGGTAGAACGTATGGGCATAGAGCGCACTTTCGACAAAATGACTGAGGCAGACATCGTACTTTGGTTGATAGACCTCACTGCTTATCAAGCGCAGTATGATGAATTAGCCGAAAAGATTGGAGTGCAAGTAGAAGGCAAGCAATTAGTCGTTTTGCTTAACAAGACGGACTTGGTCAGCGAGAGTACAATCAACGAGGCAAAACAGTACATCAGCGGTCAGCTGAACAATGCTGTCCCAACACCAATGCTGCTTACACTCAGTGCACAAAGTGGTAGTGGCCTTGACCAATTAAAGCAATTACTCGCTGCTTCATTATCAACGCTTCAGGCTGAAAACAATTCGACGGGTACAATTGTGAGCAATTTGCGTCATTATGAAGCCCTCAGTGCTGCCTTGGCAGCTACCGATCGCGTAATTGAAGGCTTACACCAAGGTCTATCGGGCGATTTCGTAAGTCAAGACCTCCGCGAGTGTATCTACCACCTTAGCGATATCGTAGGTGAGGTGACAACTGATCAAGTGTTAGGCAATATCTTTAAGCACTTTTGCGTGGGAAAGTAACCTTTCTGCATCGCAAAATTATGAAAGTAAACGAAGTATTGGAGTCACAGTTACTTCACCGCAAGCCTATGAAGGCTCGTTTTAAGTTGCCGATGAACAGCGAATTGGCAGCTCAGTATCTGACAGCAGCCATCTCGGCTGAAGTGGAATATCGCAACCATCCTCAGAGGTGTACGGCAAGCGTATCGGTGACCGATTGAAAGAGACAATCGAGATTGTCCCTTTCTTGAATGACTCATACAGAGGCTAAGAAACAATAATTGTTCATAAATGTCAAGCCAATGCTCAATGCGCACCTCACATAAGATGCACAAAGAGCACTGGCTTTTACTTTTCCAACGAGCTATCTCGATGCCGCTAAAACAACGATTTTAAAAATCGGTAAGCCTAATTACCGGTTTTTGAAAACCGCATCAGGCTGCCTCTCCAAAAGGAGTTCTTGTAAAAGTCAAGCATCCTCGGAGTTCCTCGGCTGATCGCCTTCGGGGAGCAAGCTCTGGCAGATTTTTCACTTTGATTTGACACACTCATCACCGATAATCCTTTCACGGTTAAAAGGTATTTTGTAGAGGATGACGGAGGTTCTGAAAAAAACTTCATAAACTGTGTAAGAGGCCTCATTTAACTTTCCACACAAGAAGTCTCGTTCATACATTCTTTTATATCCGACTTATGCCCAATATGCCATTTTTTGCATATCGCACACTTATAAGCTGTTATGTCACGTTTGTCTTCTAAATGATTTATCTTCCACTCCTTTACAGCCCTCATAGCCTCTTCTTCCGATGAATACACCATCTTCTTCTTAAAGACGACTTGTCCAGTAAGTTCGTCATATTCACGTTTCCAATGTGTCGAGTAGCCTCTGGAAACAGAACCGACATTTTCCATTTGTCCGATGTTGTAAAGTTGGAAAGATGTTGCTCTATTCATCCAGTAATGCTCATTTCTTCTTTGTGAACCATCATAATCTGCTCGTCTGTTTTTACGATGATACGCTTGGCACATGCGTTTTTCTACAATTCTACGAACTTTGCGTGAGTCCTTTGGATTTTCAGTTTCAATGTCAAAGTTTCTCAAAAGCATGTTGTCTTTAAAACGCAGACGCTCATCAAACAAACGCCTTGTCTCTCCTTTAAAGCGTTCGCCCTGTCCTTGTAGTTTAACTCTACCATTGATTTTTTTCGTAAAAAGACAGGCTGACATTTTGGATACTTCATCCATATTCAAGATTTTGTTAATCTGGGAATGAATTTGTACCATATTTGGATTCGGACAAATTGCACAGTCTCGTACAAGATGTACCATTTTTACAATAGCCTTAGTATCGTCGTTACTACGCAAATATTTTCCTATTGTAGAAAGTTGTTCTCTAAGCTTCCAAGAGTCGAGTTTGTTGTACTTCTCAATAGAATTCTTCCAACCATTTAAGATGCTTTTTACTGTTGTATTCATAATCGTTCTTTTTATGTGTACATCAGTAAATACCCAAACTAAGAAAAGGTTAACAAGTTCACTCTAACTTTCTGAAAATCTTTCTTTCTGCAAAGTCAATTATCCATTTGTTCTTATGAATGAAATCATTTCCAATCAGACCATGTACTGAGTTTAAAACTGAGGATTTGCTAATGGCAGTCCCATGTTCAATGAATGTAAATACATCAAGAAATGTGTGCTTAATAAACCTTCCAACATATAACATTCTTATTTGAAACTCCAACTCGCACTCTTTCACAAGATAACTGCTGACCAGACCTTTCATAATATAAGGCTCTAAATCTTTATTTTTTTTGCCCATATTGGAGATTGTATGTGTTATCATATTGCTCGTTGCTCCAGTATCTACAATAAAAGTTAACTCGTGATTGTTACAACTAAGAGATATTGTTGGTATAAGAATTTCTTTTAGTTCTACTTTCATATGGACAAATGGTAATTTGTTTATGTCGACCTCCCATGCCTCTTTTATATACATTCCGTCATTATTAAAATCCAAAATTATGCGATTTTTTATAAAGAAATCCACTCCCAATAAGCCAGATACTTGTTTTCCGGCAATTTTTGGAAATATTTCGTAATCAACGACATGGCCCTCAATGCTCATATCCTTTTCGGCTAATGAAAGTATTGCTGTGCATCTTTGGGATACTAGAATGTTGCCACTCATATCCATAATGCTATCACAGATATTTCTTTTCTTGCATACTTCCGGACTGAATAATGATATTGTTGCCCCTGTATCAATAACAAAGTATTTGTTTTGCCAATCATTTGATGTTTGGGCTTGAGCCCTAATCATAGTCAGCCCTTCTTTTGAGTCTATGAATTTTGTCAATAATTGCATGAGTTCCTGTTTATTGGTTTGTATAAGAGGTGAGAGCTGAAGTGAACACCTCAGTTCTCACCTTGTGATTATCTTTAGAAAATGGCATTGATAATCATCCCTCCAATTTTACGTTCTACACCTACCTTTATCGTAGGTATACTAGTCTTTTGCGTAAACATCCGTTTTAATTTCGTTGCGCCGATTGCTCTTTTCAAAGAGGAACTTACTCCTGGAATATTCGTATTGGTCATACTTATCTGATTAAAGTGAGTATCTCTTGAGGTTTTATAATGATGTGATTGTAAGAAGATGATAATAGAGCAGAACGTTCCTGTGTCCCCCACAAACATGCCACACTCTCAATCCCAGCAGCGTTGGATGCAACTATATCGATGGATCTATCTCCAAAACTGATTGTGTCTTTTGCAGATGCCTTCATCAGTTGCAAGGCCATGAGCATTTGTGCTGGATGCGGTTTTATTGGCTTCGCATCATGATAGCTGACAATCCATTTTGCTGGTATTTTATGATAATCAACAATTTTCTCAACATATGGACGAGGAGATGTGCTGACTATTGCAGCATTTATATTGTTCTTTCTGATGATATCCATAACCGCTCCAATTCCTTCATATAGGGTGGTGTTGGGGATTAAGCTATAAGCCTCTCCCCAATTTCTTGTATGACGGGCATTCTCCAAACATCTTGTATCAACCAACGTCAAGTCAAGATCAAAGATTACATTCTTCATATCTCTTATTTTTTAGTCAAACAGTCCTTTGGAACATTCTTCGTCCATCTGCTTGTTGCGAGTTTCGACATATTTATCCAGAAAGTCAAAGTTTTCAGACATATTCTGGGTATTGAAGGGCATAGCTTTTCCTTCCTTCAGAAGTTTAATATTTCCCTGAACTTTTTGATGTTGAAGCTCTGTATCGTGGTTGTACTTGATGGCATACAATGGTTTGTTCGCTGCCAACGTAGCATTTACAGCATGCAGAGTCCCCCCTCGTTCTCCTGTCTGTACGACCAATGTTGCATATGAGAGTCCAGCTTGGAGTCTGTCTCGGGCTATGAAAGCAAACTTCCCGCCCTTATAGCCAAGGGGATATTCAGAGAGAAGTAGCCCTCCATTTTCCACAATTCTACGAGCAAGATCGACATTCTCTTGAGGATAGATGTCATTCCACGCAAGGCTATTGGCTAAAAAGGCCGTTGTAGTCCCATCGACAGCCAATGCACCTTCATGGCCTGTTGCATCACATCCTACAGCGAGACCAGATACGATATTATATCCTCTCTTAGCCAATTCACCGGCGAAAAACATCCCTGCCTTTGTACCCATTGGCGTTGGTTCTCTTGTACCAATAACGGCAACACCTGGTTTCTCCAATGCGTTGATATCACCTCGATAGTAAAGAACTATGGGAGGGTTTGGTTTGCCATCCTCGTCCACGCAGTTTTTCAATATTTCGGGAAAATTCTCGTCGTAATACGAGATTATGCCAATTCCTTGTAATTCTGAAGCTTCAATAATGCGGTATGCGTATTGGTTTGCGTTATAAAGATCGTCCTCTGTTATTTTTGCGTACTTTTTACCATTTAAAGAATGCCATTCTTCACAAAGGTCGTCTATGGTTCGAGCTGTTAGAACCTTGGAAAGTTCTAATATAGTCTTGTTTCCGAAACCCTTCAGCTGTTGAAGAGTAATCAGTAATACTGTGTTTAATGCCATTTTCACTTTCTTTTAAATGTGATTCTGTTTAGTCAATGTTCCAATAGGCCTCTGGATCACCATCGAAAACATCGTCAATATCTTGGTCGCTCCATCCTTCAACGTCTTGTGCATACGAGCCATTATAGTTTTCGTAAGTCTCATAGTCATCATAATCGTTATAGTCTGGCTCATAATCTTCTGCGTAATATGTACTGCGTGAAGCCCAGTCGGGATTTATCGTCTTTGCCAAAAACAATCCTATTACGCAAGATGCACCAAGTGACTCAAGTTTTTCTGCCGTCATATTGAATGTTTGGCCACGGGTAATGATGTCATCGATTATAATCACCTTCTGACCCATTACTGCATTCTTGTCAAACCCAAACGATGATATCGGGTTACTTGACTTTCCGTTAATGTGACCAGCCTCCGTGTCATACTCGTTGAAAACAGCGTTCTCCTTTACAGAGTAGCCCGCCTCTTTTAACGCTGTCGCAAGCTTTGAAAAACGCCGCTTTGTCTTGTCTCTTGTAGAAGCTGGAATGAAGCAGATTGTCCATCCTGTCTTTTCGCCTTTGGTTATTTCGATTACCTTTTTCAAGAATGCGTCCTTAACTGTAGTGCTAAGAATTCCATCCTTAAAATCGAAACACATGTCTCTGTCTTGCTGCTGCTTGAGAGTAGCATTGTATCTTACTGGGAGATACTCGGTGATGTTATAAATATTCTTCATTGCTTGAAAATTTTGCTTGTCGTTTGTAAATACCCGATGATGTAGGAAGGTTAACATGACTTTCGTAAAAAATCATGCAGAACATGAAACCCAATCAGGATTTATCGTCTTTGCGAGGAATAACCCTACGACTTGATTGGCACCATTAGCCACCAATTTGTCCGCTGTTCGAACAAATGTGTTTCCTCGTGTAATGACATCATCAATAAGGATGATGTTCATGTTTGAAACATCTCTGCTCTGAATTCTGAAGTTCTCTGCAGGATTTGCTTTCTTCCCTCCAAGATGTCCTGCGACCTCATCGTGGATAGGCTCGATTGTCGAGATGCAGCAAGGTATACCTGTCTCTCTCTGAAGAAACTCTGCAAATGACCTATATCGAACTACAGTTCTAGCGTGTGTAGAAGCCGGGATAAAGCAGATGCGCCAATTAGAGCCATTAAAGCATTGGCGAATTATTCTGATTCTATCAATAAAAGCCTTCTTTATGGAAAGGGCACAATAGCCATCTTTGAAATCATAGACGATTTGACGATCACTCTTCTGATTGAGTGTTGCAGAATATCTAACAGGAAGATATTCCTTGAGGTAAGTGTAACTGTAACTGCTCATGTTTCTTCGTTTTTTTATGATGTTTACATGAGCTAATACCACAATTGATCATAAGGTTAACACTTTAAGACAAAAAATCTTATGCTCTATGAATAAGCATGAGAAAGAGTAAGTGTACAGAATGATACGAAGTATCAAAGTTATACCGCACACTATGCTAAATAATCGAGCTAATCATACTGATTATGAGTAGTTTTTCGTACCTTTGCAAGACTATAATATCTTAGCATGATACAATTGTTTATTGTTAACTAAAACTAATTCAGAAAATGACTATAACATTAATATTCTTTCTGGTCGTATTTGTTTTGGCACTCATATTCGTGCCATTCACAAGACAGTTGGTCAAGGACAAAGAAGAATTGTCAAGGAATCCGATTAATAAGAAATTTGAGATATTGGTTGGAGTAATTAACGATATTATGCTTGATGGCAAGGGAGAGGTTACCCTATTTGAAGATGAACCGAGGTTGATGAACCTAATGTCGGAAGAAAGAAGAAATATGCTAATCCAATTCTATTATAGCACAGGGAATCTGACTATCACATTGAATTATAAATTCTTTCAGAAAGAATTGGTCTATAAGAAACAATTCTCTGGCTTAAGGAATCTAAGTGCTTTCATGCAACATGATATTGCCAATGAATTCATAGAAGTATGTAATAAAAAGATTTCCGAACATCAACAATATGTTGGGTATATGGATATGTCTTCAATGAGTGGAGCACACAGTCAGGGATTGAGTGAAAGTGACCCTATGGATGTTGTTAGAGGCATCTATAACGGATTAACGAAAAGGCAGCGTTGTTCTGCGATTAATCTCTTGTATGTTATAGCAAAGTCGGGTGGAGCGTCGGAAAACACTATATTGAATAACGTTGCATTTAACCAAACAGTCTTAACCTTGAATGTAAAATGGGAAGAATGCAAACGTCAATTTGAAATACTAGGTGAGAACACGATATATTCAGATCTCAATGGCATAGATGATTCAGTAATAACAATGCTACTTCTTGCTGCATTCCAGCTTGTAGTAAGCCTAAGAGACAATCCCAATAATGCCAATCCGGTTGTTGAAGAAAAATTCATCTATTGTTTCGGGAGGATGGGATACTCAGAAGAGAAGATAAGTCAGGAGCTTGAGAAAATAATGTTGATGACTAAAATGTTCAGTTAATGAAGCGATTCCTATTGTTATGTGTATGTATAATACAGTGCCTATCTTCGTTTTCCGAGAAAAAGGCATTATTGATAGGTGTTGGACATTATCCTAAAGACAGCGGATGGCAAGAGATCAGTTCGGCCAATGATATAGGTTTGCTCAAAGAAATGCTTTCCTCCTATGATTTGCAGGTGCTTTTAGACAAGGAAGCGACCCATGAGAATATCAAGGAATCCATTATTTCGCTATGCAATAAGACTCATAAAGGAGACACCATTCTGATTCACTTCTCGTGTCATGGGCAGCAAATGTTGCCACAGAATGATAAAGAAGAAATTGATAATCTAGATGAAGCCCTAGTTCCTTATGATGCTTATAGCACTCAAACGCAAATTTACGATGGAAGAAATCATCTTAGGGATGATGAGATGAAAAATTACTTGAATTCGATAAGAAAGGCTGCTGGTACAAATGGGTTGGTATTGCTCACTATAGATGCCTGTTTTAGTGATTCAATGGACAAGGGCTCAAAAAAAGACAAGACAAAATACAGAGGTGGAGCTAGTATCTTTGGAACTAATATCCTCTCAAGTGAGAAATTGCAATACTTACTGGATCATCGAAACGTTGAAGAAACTGAAATGCCCCTTAAGAAGCAAGGCATTGCAGACATCCTTATCTTGAGTGCATGTAAATCCTTCCAACGCAATAGAGAAGTAATCATTAGAGGCAAAGGTTATGGCTCGTTATCCTATGCAATGTATTATTCTTATAAGAATTTTGGAATGACTGATTTGTACAGGTGGCTTGATGGCATTTATAACGAAATGCAAGATATCGCCTTTACTCAAACTCCCCAAGTCAGAACGACATTAGAATACTCGTTTCCTATTAAACAAAGTTTTACGAAAAAGATTCCTATTGAGTCAGATCAAGACGCTAATGAGACCAGCAATCCAAAAGCTATTGTTATTCTAACTATAGTAGGACTTCTAATATTTGTATTGATATGGACAAAACTAAGGAAAAAATCATAAAGCCACCATTCTTTTTGACGATTCATATGTTTATATACATGATGCTTATTGTATTATGTATGAAGAAAACAGTATCAGCTTTTCCTACATATTTTTATGATGACTATTACGACATGCAGCCCCCTCTCGTCGTTTATGCTGAAATAATTGACGTGTGTACCTATTTGTACGCCTTTATAGGTATATGTAAAACATTAGAGCGAAAGCCATATGGAATAGCTATTCTCAAGTTCTCATTAGTCTATGTACTGATGCAACTAACCTGTTGGTCTTCTTCGTTTTTAAGTACTTATCCAACATGGTGGCTTGCTGCAATGTGGATTGTATTCATTCTTGGTGGAATTTTATTCTTGGTGTATCTCTTTCGTTCAAAAAGACTAAACGATTACATACCAAAGTCTGAAAGAAAGTTCGGAAGATACGGCTGGTTTGGTATTCTTATCTATTTGGCGGTATTCATTCAGTACGGATTGTATTTTAGTGGCAATGTTATCAAGAACCTTAACAGCAAAAAAGTGAATAATGCTAACATAAAGTCAGGAGACTACTATACGGACGGATATATCAAATTCAAACCTCTTGCAAATTGGAAAGCTGATACCATATATCAGTACAACGATAGGTATTTATTCGAGTTCTCCTCCCCATTGCACAAAAAGATAACAATTGGTACTCTGCTTATAGAATGCAAAACGCGCCTAGATTTTTGTGCTGCGTTACACAACATAGAAAATCATTCCCGACTTCAGGAAACTTCTGTTGAAGAAATCGACTATGGGACTAAATATCTTGATTCTGGAACACTGTATTATAGTACTTATACAAATAAGTCCGATAGCACAAAGTACTATCGAACATATGCCGTATCTGTTGATGACAGGAGCCATAAAGTAGCGTATGTCATTTTGTATGATACTTTTTGGAGAAAGCAATCTATAGCTGACGAATTGTTGCGGTTCTCTCGGTCGCTAACATTTCATTTAGAATAGGGAGCCGTTGTGCATCAAAGCGTAAATTATCCAAAATATTCCCCCAACAACCAATATGACGAATATGATATATAAGATTGACGACGTGAAAATGCCACTGATAAGTTTCTTGAAGGAACTTGCCAGAGGAACTTTGTTGACACAATGGTCATATACTATTATGTAGGCCAAGAGGCATGTCACCACAAAGCTTAATAACTTTATTATTGAAATCATTATGTAAAGGTATGAAGATTAATCGAATTACAGAAAATTGTTCCCATAAACATACTAAATTAGGGGTGTTTATCGTGAATGCGTATTATTTTTTAGCATTTGCGCGGTATATTGGCATCACTCTCTTTGCTGTTGCATTCTTTGCTTTTGTACTCATTTTTGCATTGGACAAGACTATTCCTTCTGAACTAGAGGCTCTGGACGCATCGGCCACGCTGAAAATGTTCAACGAATTGCAGAAAGCTAATAGACATCATGAGGCCATTATACTTATGGAATATAAGGGTAACGTAATCAACAACTCTCCATTAGAGATGGAATACAAATCCAAGTTGGCTGATTCGTACATTCACGTAGGCGATTACAGTAAAGCAGAGAAAGTTCTTCTTGATATATGGAACCATGCTCCCAAATATTTGAAGGATTCGAATACCCCCACTTTGGAGCGTATGCTAAAATTTGGTCTGTCCAGACAAATCTACCAATTCTATGAAATAATGGAAGACAGAACAAACATGATAAAGTATTTCAACATTTACAAGAAATACTATTCGCCCCAATCTCTTGATAGTAGCTTAGTTGCGATATACAATCAAATGACATGGGGAACATCTGTTTCAGAAATTAACCACAAAGAGTTAGTTGAATATGATTCGATTGTGATTTCACATTTTACCTCTCACCAAACAGCCATCTGTAGTATGGGTAAGTTTGTTGACAGGATTGTATACAAGAACGAGTTTGGGCCTGCTTACAAAGTCAAATGCCTCAATAAGCTAATAGGTTGGATGCTGCAGGAAAAACAGTTGTTAAATGCTTATCCCAGAATAAAACAGGCTGTAGAAATAGCAAGAAGCATGCAGTCTGTTGATGAATGTAAGGTGCTTGGAGAATTGTCCGACTATTGTTATGAGATACACGACATACAAACCAGTAGATACCTATACAAAAGATATGAAGATTACTTGAATGATCGGTATTCAGAAAATGATTTCGAATATCTCGTAAACTACAGCCGTAAATTCAGGTATTATGAAGATGAAAAAGATTGGCAGACACTTGAATCCGAACTTGTGAAATATTGTATGGGCATGCGTCAGCAAATTGCCAACAACATTCCATCTATGACTGACGAGCAAAGAGAACACTTCGTCGCAGGATTTGACAAGGCCCATAATGCGACCATCGAAGCTCTTCAAAAACATCCCACCCAAAAACTTGCCGAACTATGCTTTGACAATATATTATTTAGAAATGGCCTATTGTTAAGGTCTAACTTGGCTATTAAGAACAGCATATCCAGGACAGGCGATAAAAAGGTTACGGCACTATATGAAGAATTGGTTAAATATCGCAGAGACTTAGTATATGAATCCGTCTCTGGAAGAATAATAAAGCACACCTCAAAAATTGAAGCACGCATAAACGAATTGGAGAAAAGGTTGGCTTTGAGGTGTACAGACTTTAAATCCTCTAAGGATATAAGCAATTATCGGCATGACCATTTGCAAAAGAGTTTATCAAGCAAAGAAACGGTCGTTGAACTGATAGAAAAAAAAGGCTCATTATTCGCCCTTGTTCTTAATAAGAGCAAGGGGGTCGTCTATGTACCCATAGGAAATATCAATTCAATCCAAAATACTCTCCAGAAATCAATAGATGATATTTATCACGATAAAAATCTAACCGATTTTATTTGGGGTAACATCAGCAAAGTTATTCCTAATGTATCAAATGTCTACTATCTACCCATTGGTAAATTTAATCAGATAGCGATCGGCTCTTTATACTTGGGTAATAATCAATATCTGTGCGACATAGTTAATTTGCTCTTGCTTCAAGATCCGACAAGTTTGAATAATAAAAAACAACTCCTGGCGGATTCTCAATTGTTTGGTGATTCAAATAATGTCAGGTTGATTTCTCTATGGGGAGGTATTGATTATGGTCAGACGACCAAAGCTACAATTGGCAACAATAGACGAAGTGCTATAAAAAGAGGAGAGAACTTGGTTCCACTGACGTTCACGAAGTTAGAAGTGCAAACAATTTCCTCAATGCTCAAAGGGAAGTCTATACCCCATCAGGTATATGAGAATTTAATGGCAACCGAGTCTTCCTTCAAGAGACGCAGCGGAAAGGGAGACTATATCTTGCATATCTCAACACATGGATTCTTCAATGACAGTACGAACTTAGCAAATTCCATGCTGTCATCAGGACTCTTCTTTGCAGGGGCTAATGACTATTGGTGTAGTGATTCTTTTCAAATTGAAAAGGGTAAAGAAGATGGTATATTAAGGGCTGCAGAGATTGCAAATATAGACCTATCTGGTTGCAGTTTAGTGGTGTTGTCTGCTTGTGAAACAGGCTTAGGATTCTCTGACTCAAGTGAAGGCGTCTATGGGCTTCAACGCGCTTTCAAATTGGCAGGTGCGAAGAACATACTTATGAGTTTATGGGAAGTGGACGATAGGGCGACCACCATTCTCATGACAAACTTCTATCGCAATTTGTTATTAGGCAAGGATGCCAACACAGCCTTAGAAATCAGCAAACAGGCTGTTCGGACCCAATATCCTTCACCAAGAGATTGGGGAGCTTTTGTTCTCCTCAATTAAAAAGAAAATCGTCATTTGCCCCAAAAACAGTATCGGGGAAATGACGATTTTTCTTAATATATCATTGTTAGCTGGAACTATCCTTCTTTTGCATACTACCAGGTCATAACCATATAAAGATAATCCATAATAGCCCCTTAATTTCAGAGAGGAACGAATCTATAAATATTATTTCCAACAACGAATCAGCTCTACAGTACTGGACAAAAAATACAATAGTCATAATCTGACTCATTATGAGATATGTGGCATACAGAAAGCCTAGAATATTTTTAAGTTTCATATTCTTGTTATTTTATAAGTTACAAATTTCTTTGGATGGAATTGGTTCTTAGATAATCTTGTTCTGTAAGAAATTCATATCGTCTCTTACCTAATCTTACAAGCAGAAAATTATGCCAGTAGCTATGGTTAAGGTTTTTGGGCTGGCTTAACCCTGGAACTGGATTCTTGCAAAATTCAATGTTTGCCTTAATCTTCTCTTCTTCATCTGCGCTCTTAATTTCGTTGCTGATCTGAACCAAAATATCATAAGCATCCCGATACTGCTGAATATGAATCAATGCAGAAGATAGTCGAAACATCTTGTCTCTACTAGGAGAGTTTCGCAAGTCCGCCTCCAAGTAGCCAACCATCACTTTATAATAGTTGTTCATACGTCTGAACTTTATGTAGTTGTACAACCAGAACACAATGATTAGGATTACTATTAGTGCTTTCATATCGTAAGTTGTTATATTTGTTATTGTAGCTTATCTAAGAGTTTGTCGCATTGTTTTTGGATTTGCACATTATCCAAACATTTCTGCTTGACATCATTAAGAATGTATTTTGCCTTTTCCCTGTCGTGAAGTTTCAGATATACCATAGCCAGATTTATACCTTGTTCCGTTATATCTTGCACATCAGTCGCTTTGTTATACTCTTGAACAAGAGTAGGCATTACTTGTTGTATCTGTTGGATACTTGCACCTGATAGGTCTTCTATATTACTTGCAGATCTGGAAACTGGGTTATAGTAACAATCAAACATTACATCGTCAACATTATTTCTCGCAGAACGCTGTATGTTAAGTGTAAAAGTGAAAGCAATTACCACAATAGCAGCGACAGAAGCAACCCAACTTGCCATATAGAAAATTTTAGCTTTTGGCTTGTCCCCTTTGACGATAGTTAGCCTTGGACCGACGATTTTACGCAAATCATCCTTGCTTAGGCTTTTGAACGCATTGTCCAATTCTGCTTCTTTGTCATTCTCTTCCTTGTATATTCCTTTTACTACCATTTTGTAAATTTGGAAATCCGAAGAAAGTTCCTTGTTTTTGGACAATTTTCTCTTGAAGTCGGCAACTTCGGATTCAGACATTTCACCAGAAATATATTTATCGAATAACTCTATTCTTTCCATATGTTGTGTTTTAAAGTTAGATGTTTATACCACTAAGACGAACAGCATTCTTTACTCTACCAATCAAATCTTTCATACATCGCGACTTGGTGACTTTTACCGACCCAGCATTCTTCAGTCCCACTTCCTCTGCAATTTTAGTTAGGTCTAGGCTTGCATAATAAAACAACCGCAGTATTTTATGGCAACGGCTAGGAGAATGTTCCAGCTCGTTTCCCAAAATTGCATAAACTTCCATTGATTGCAATTCGCCTTCTTCACTCTCGGTAGACATGTTAAGGAATGATGCAAATCTATTTGACTTACCATTATCTTCAGATTCGTCCATTGAGTCCGTTATTTGAGCCTTTCTCAAATACTTGTTTGTAAGGTTGATTCCAATTTGAATAATGTACGCTTCCCACGAAGTGTTTTCACGCACCTTACCTCTTTCCATATTATCTTTAACTGCAATGAAAGAGTCTTGATACAAGTCCTCTGCTTCATCAAGACGCAATGAGGGGTATTTCGCGGTTAATACGCGAATGAATTTTGGTCGTAGGTTGATATATAAATTCCTAACGACATCTTCATAGTAATCATTCATTTTGATCGAACTTTAATAATTCAGCACCTACATTGTTTCCCAACTTTTCGCACAATATTGCTAAGTTTTAATATGGATATCGTAACTGTCATCATATACATCTAATCGTATTCGTTCTACTGGTTTGACGAGATATTAAGAAGTTTCTCTGCTTCTATCTCTTCGTTTGTACGATGAGCGAGCGTACTTCCAAATCAAAGACCTCTACAACTTGCACAAGATTTTCAAGACTCGGCTGCGAACTGTTGGTACACCATTTGCTACGGTGGTTGGGTCTTTACCTAATCGTCTACCAGCCAATTGACTACAGTCTTCCTCTGTTACGACTCAGCATAGTTCAAACAAGTTTGCCTCTGCTATCACTGCTCCATCGGTTGGCCGTTCTCTTGTTTTCAACCAATACTATCTTGATGCGATTGATGTCTTTCCTTGCCATATCCTTTCATGTGTTTCTTGGTCTACAAAGGTAAAAATTATCTTGGATAATCAAGAAAGATTACGGAAATAATCATCCATGTTATTGCGTCTTACATCTATTTTTAAACAAAATAGCACCAATTCAAGGTTCTACAATCAAAATCCAACTACTTTCTGTTCGATTTTCATTGATTATAACTACCTTTGCCATATCAGAGCTACCGCAAAATGCACAAAGAATAAGCGTGGTACGACAGGATATGTGCAATGGTTGAATATCAAGGATTTGAACTTTCTGAGAATGTTCGGCTAAATGTTGAAATTTCGTCCGTACCGATTAAAGTGCAATGCGCTTGATTATCAAGGATGTGAGGATAGTGCATCGGGAAATAGAAAGGAAATAACAACAGCCTCTCCCCCTAATCCCCTCCCTGGTCGGGGAGGGGGAGGGGAGAGGCTATAAAACGACTATTATACGTTATGATTATTCCAATTGTAGTATTAGCCGTTTCGGCTGTGTTTTTTGCTATCGGTCGGGTGCGTGCCGATGTGGTAGCACTTTGTGCTTTGTTAGCGTTGGTACTTACGAACGTGTTGACGCCTGCAGAGGCATTGGCAGGCTTTGCAAGTCCTGTGGTAGTGATGATGGCGGGGTTGTTCGTCGTAGGTGGTGCCGTGTTGCAGACGGGGTTGGCCAAGATGATGAGCGGTCGCATTATGGCGCTGGCGGGGCAAAGCAGTGGATCTATTTATTTGTTGGTCATGTTGGTGACGGCCGTTATCGGAGCCTTCGTGAGTAATACGGGTACGGTGGCGTTGATGCTGCCTATTGTAGTGAGTATTGCAGCGAGTGCGAGGACGAACGTTCGCACGTTGCTTATGCCTTTGGCTTTTGCCAGTAGTATGGGAGGTATGTTGACATTGATAGGTACACCGCCCAATTTGGTGATAGATGAAGCGTTGATCGAGGCTGGACATGAAGGACTGTCGTTCTTCTCGTTTTTACCCATTGGCGTGGTGTGCATTATAGTCGGTGTGCTTGTTTTGTGGCCGTTGAGTAAGTATTTCTTATCGAAACGAGATGAAGCGGAGGAGACGAGTCGTGGCCGTAAGAGTCTAAATGATCTTGTAGGAGAGTATGGTCTTGACATAGAACTGACGCGTTGTCAGTTGGATACAACATCGCGCTTGGTGGGTATGAAAATGGCTGATGTCGACTTATACAATCAGTACGGCTTGACTATCTTAGAACGTCGACAAGAACGTATGGCGCAAACGCGATTGATGAAGAACGTGAGCCAGACTACGGTTGATGCCAATACGGTGTTTGAGACTGGTGATGTGCTTTACCTGTCGGGCGGTCGTGACCGCTTAAAAACATTTTTCGCTGACTATCAACTGAATGAATTGAAGGTTGCTGACAAAGACGAAAGTAGTGAGACGCAGTTAGAATTCTATGATATCGGTTTGGCGGAGTTGGTAATGTTGCAAGGGTCACGTTTAGTGGGGCGCATGATTCGGAGCACCGCTTTGCGTGCGAAGTATCATATTAATGTGTTGGCCATTCGTCGGAAGGGTAAGTACATTCGCGAGGATTTGGCCGACGAGGTGCTTTCGGTGGGTGACGTGTTGTTGGTGCAAGGCAATTGGAGTGACATAGCACGCCTTGAGCGTGAGGAGGACGACTGGGTCGTATTGGGACAACCACTTGCAGAAGCTGCACAGGTGACCCTTACTTATCGTGCTCCCTTGGCTGGGGCTATCTTATTGCTCATGGTGGCTATGATGGTGTTCGATTTTATACCCGTTGCGCCAGTTACGGCAGTATTGTTGGCAGCGGTGTTAATGGTGTTGTGTGGTTGCTTTCGAAATGTTGAGGCGGCTTATAAGACCATAAATTGGGAGAGTTTGGTGCTGATAGCTGCTATGATGCCAATGTCGGTAGCTTTAGAGAAAACAGGGGCCTCGGCTTTACTCTCGCATACCTTAGTAGACGGTTTGGGAGCGGTCGGCCCTGTGGCTTTGTTGGCAGGTATTTATTTCACCACATCGCTGCTCACGCTATTTATTAGCAATACGGCTACGGCCGTTCTCATGGCACCTATCGCTTTGTCGTCGGCGGCAGAGATGGGGATAAGTCCTTATGCTTTCTTGTTTGCCGTAACGTTAGGGGCAAGTATGTGTTTTGCCTCTCCATTCTCTACGCCCCCTAATGCGTTGGTGATGCAAGCGGGGCGGTACTCATTTATGGATTATATAAAGGTAGGTATTCCGCTTCAAGTAATAATGGGACTTGTTATGCTAATAGTTCTGCCTTTGCTCTTCCCGTTCTGAAAAAGGTGTGGTGAGCGTGTAAGCAACGCGTGAATATAGAATCAAAAGTAATGTCAGCAGGGGTGATGCTATTTATAGAGATTTGAAAGGGCGATACTATAAAAGTTGTCATTTGTGGCAAAAAACGGCTTAGGTGTTGGATAGGTTGTGATTGGGTGGTCCTGCGTAATGCGTGCTGGAAAGCGCGCGTTACGTAGGCGCATTTCGCAAGTTAGACTGCGGCTCGGAAGTGCAAAAAAGAATTTTTTTTGATTTTCTTTTTGCACTTCTCTCGCCTTGCACTAACTTTGTCCCCCGAAACAAACTAGCACATACTTATAATATATTATGAGCAAGAATATTCGCTTAGAAGTAAGCAAGGCTACACAGTTTGTAGCTAATGGTGCTGTTGAAGCACTCGAATCACGTGTAAAGGCTGCACAGAAAGCACTCGAAGAGGGTACTTGCGCAGGTAATGACTTCCTTGGCTGGATGCACTTGGCATCAAGCATCACCCCCGAACATTTGGCAGACTTGAAGGCTACGGCTGCTGTGTTGCGCGAAAACTGCGACACAATCGTTGTGGCTGGTATCGGTGGTAGCTACCTCGGTGCGCGTGCCGTGATAGAAGCTTTGGGTAATAGCTTTGAATGGTTGACAAATGATGGTAAGAACCCCGTTATGCTCTTTGCAGGTAATAACATTGGTGAGGACTATCTATATGAATTGACTGAATACTTGAAAGGCCGCAAGTTTGGCGTTATCAATATATCAAAGAGTGGTACGACTACTGAGACGGCTTTGGCTTTCCGTTTGCTTCGCAAGCAGTGCGAGGAACAACGCGGCATCGAAATGGCTCGTAAGGTAATCGTAGCCGTAACAGATGCGAAGAAGGGCGCTGCTCGTGTAACAGCTGATAAGGAAGGCTACAAGAGCTTTATTATTCCCGACAACGTGGGTGGTCGTTTCTCTGTCCTTACTCCCGTAGGTTTGTTGCCTATCGCTTGTGCAGGCTTCGACATTGAGGCTTTGGTAAAGGGCGCAGCAGATATGGAGAAATTGACTGCACCAGAAGTGCCTTTTGCAGAAAATCCTGCTGAACAATATGCTGCTGTGCGTAATGCTCTTTATGCTGAGGGCAAGAAGACGGAGATATTGGTTAACTTCCAACCTAAACTTCACTATATGAACGAGTGGTGGAAGCAGTTGTATGGCGAGAGCGAGGGTAAGGAAGGCAAGGGTATCTTCCCCGCAGCAGTTGACTTTACGACAGACTTGCACTCTATGGGGCAGTGGATTCAAGAGGGCGAACGTACAATCTTCGAAACAGTTGTTTCGGTTGAGACTCCTGAACACAAGGTGCTCTTCCCTCATGATGATGAGAACCTCGATGGCTTGAACTTCCTTGAAGGTAAGCGCGTTGACGAGGTAAACAAAATGGCAGAATTGGGTACTCAGTTGGCTCACGTTGACGGTGGCGTACCTAACATGCGTTTGGTTGTAGAACGCTTAGATGAATATCATTTGGGTCAGATGATTTACTTCTTTGAACGTGCTTGCGGTATCAGCGGCTTGTTGCTTGAAGTAAATCCTTTCAACCAACCTGGCGTTGAAGCTTATAAGAAGAATATGTTTGCTTTGCTTGGTAAGCCTGGTTACGAAAAGGAAACTGAGGCTATTCAAGCTAAGTTGAAGTAATTGATTTGAACTTGTAACGAGTCGAAAAGTAGATGAGTTGACAAGTTGGCAAGTTGACGAGTTGACAGGTAAGTTAGTATATATATATAAGTATATAAGGAGTAACTTACCTGTTAACTCGTCAACTTGTTAACTTGTAACCTCGTTAACTTGTTATATTATGTATTGTATATGACATTCAAGCAGCAAATAGATGCTTATCGGCAAAAGACGGGTAAGGGCAAGGCTACGCTAAAGGCGGTGTTGTTCGATATGGATGGTGTGCTGTTCGACTCCATGCCTCACCATGCCACATCGTGGGCAAAGGTTTGCACAGAGTTTGGCTTGCCAATGGATCCTGTCGAGGTATATATGAACGAGGGGCGTACTGGAGCTTCAACGATTAACTTGCTGACACATCGTTATTGGAATCGTGAGGCAACGCCAGAGGAGGTCGAGCAAATATATCAAGAGAAGTGCCGCCTCTTTAATGCTTGTCCTGAGGCTCCTAAGATGCCAGGCGCAGAGGAAGTGTTGCAGGCAGTAAAAGCAGCAGGACTGACGATTGTAGTTGTGACGGGGAGCGGACAGAAGTCGTTGCTCAATCGCTTAAATCATAATTTCCCAGGATATTTCAAGCCAGAGCTAATCGTGTCGAGTAAAGATGTAAAGCATGGCAAGCCTCACCCTGAACCCTACCTTATGGGATTGGAGAAGGCTGGGGTAAAGCCTGAAGAGGCAATGGTAGTAGAAAATGCGCCATTAGGGGTGCGGGCAGCCGTGGCAGCAGGCATATTTACGATTGCAGTTAATACAGGTCCCTTGCCCGAAGACGCATTAACCAGCGAAGGAGCAAACACATTATTTGCTTCAATGACGGCTTTAGCTCATCATTTTAATCAACTCACAACGACATGGCAGGAATAGAGGAAGCAATATACAATCGTTCGGAACGCTTATTGGGTGCTGATGCAATGGAAGTGTTGGCAGCGAAGCGCGTGATTATATTTGGTGTTGGCGGTGTGGGTAGTTGGTGTGCCGAGAGTCTGGTGCGTTCGGGGATTAAACACCTTACTATTGTTGACTCCGACCGCGTTTGCATTACGAATGTAAACCGACAAATTATGGCCACGATGAAAACGGTGGGTATGGTAAAGGTAGAAGCATTGAAGGAACGCCTGTTAAGTATTAACCCAAAGGCCGATATTACAGCTTTACAGAAGATTTACACTGAAAGCACAGCTGATGAGTTTCACATTGAGAATTATGATTACATTGTCGATGCCATAGATTCTTTGCAAGACAAAGCACTCCTTATATTAAGAGCATGCAGAACAAAGGCAAAGTTCTTCTCGTCAATGGGGGCTGCCTTAAAGTTAGACCCGACAAAGGTTGAGGTGGCTGAGTTTTGGAAGGTGAAAGGTTGCCCTTTAGGCGCAGCTTTGCGTCGCCGCTTTAAGCGTGACAAGACTTTCCCTTCGCGTAAGTTTAAGTGCGTTTATAGTGAGGAATTGTTGCCCAACTTAGGTCAAAGTCATGCTTGTGGCACGGCAACTTGTTTGTGTCCGAAGGCAGAGAATGGTCCTGGCGACCCCGAGTTGCTGAATCATGAATGGTGCAGCTCTAAGGCACAGATTAATGGTAGCCTCTCGCATATTACAGCTATTTTCGGCTTTACCATTGCAGGACTTATTATGCAGGATGCGTTACGTAAATAAGATGTTGATATAATAATTGCGGCCTCACCCTATTATAAGGTGAGGCCGCAATTATTCGTAATGGGAATTAATAGTACAACAAGCAGTCGTTTTGCATACGCGACTCAACCCGTTGCCAGTTAATGAGGAACCAAAAGTTATTAATGTAGTCGGCGCGTCTGTTCTGATAATCTAAGTAATAAGCGTGTTCCCATACGTCAATGCATAACAATGGGCGCATGTTGTGAACAAGCGGATTGTCGGCATTGGGCGAAGAGAGAAGTTGTAGAACATTGTTGTTGTCGCGTGCCAACCATACCCAGCCCGAACCGAATAGGTTGATAGCGGCTTGAGTAAAAGCTTCTTTGAAATCCTCAACGCTGCCAAAACGTGCAGCTAACTCTTGGCTTAGTGCAGCACTCATGTTGGTGGGTTGCGGCGTAAGTTGCTTGAAGAAGAGGATGTGGTTGTAGGCTTGTGCTGCATTGTTGAACAATGGACCTACGGGTTGCTGCTTGATAATGTCCTTCAATGGAAGGTCGGCCAACTCGGTGTTTTGCGTCAGTTGGTTTACTTTATCGAGGTAAGCCTGTAAGTGTTTGCCATAGTGAAAGTTAAGTGTCTCGAGGCTCATACGTGGTGCCAATTCGTGCAACGCGTAGGGAAGGGTAGGGAGTTCGTGTTTCATAGGGCTTTACGTTTTGTGAACTCGTACGAGTTCTAGTGAATAGTCATTGATGTTGTAAATGTCCGAATTTAATCAATGCGATGCCACTAAAAGCCTATACTTTTGTGTTTTATTATAGTTTGTAAAAACTTTTTGGTTGCTCCTTATAGTAAAAGCGTTTTGTACTACATATACGTTGTTTAAAAAAAAATTACTACTTTTGCGCACATAACAAAACAATAATAAGGAAAGCTATGCTTACTATTAAACAAATTACAGACGATAAGGAAGCCGTTATCCGCGGCTTGGAGAAGAAGCATTTTAAAGGCGCACGCGAAGCAATCGATGGTGTGTTGGCCTTCGACAATAAGCGCAAAGAGGCACAAGTAGAGTTAGATGCCTTGAACGCAAAGGTTAAGACCCTTTCAAAGAGCATCGGTGGCTTGATGAAAGAGGGTAAGAAAGAAGAAGCTGAGGCTGCAAAGGCTGAGGTGGCAACCATTAAGGTAAGAAGTAAGGAATTGGAAGATGTAATGAAGCAAGCTGAGGAAGATAAGCGCGCTTTGCTCTATACGATTCCTAACGTGCCTTACGACATCGTTCCCGAAGGAACTTGTGCTGATGATAACTTGGTCGTAAAGACAGGTGGTCACGACACGGTATTGCCTAAGGACGCACTGCCTCACTGGGAGTTGGCGAAGAAGTACAATTTAATTGACTTTGACTTAGGTGTAAAGATTTCAGGCGCAGGCTTCCCTGTATATATAGGTATGGGGGCTCGTTTGCAACGCGCTTTGATTAACTTCTTTCTTGACCAAGCTCGCGAAGCAGGTTACACCGAAATTATGCCTCCTACAGTAGTGAATGCAGCGTCAGGCTTCGGTACTGGTCAGTTGCCCGACAAGGAAGGGCAGATGTATCACTGCGAAGTGGACGACCTCTATTTGATTCCTACGGCCGAGGTGCCTGTAACGAACATCTATCGTGATGTCATCCTTAACGAAGACCAACTTCCTATTAAGAACTGTGCTTACACCGAGTGTTTCCGCCGCGAAGCAGGTAGCTATGGTAAGGACGTTCGTGGTTTGAACCGTTTGCATGAGTTCTCAAAGATAGAGATTGTGCGCATTGATAAGCCCGAACATTCAGAGCAATCACACCAGGAGATGTTGGCACACGTTGAAGGCTTGTTGCAGAAATTAGAGTTGCCTTACCGCATTCTTCGCCTTTGTGGTGGTGATATGAGCTTTACTTCATCTATTTGCTACGACTTCGAGGTGTATAGCGAAGCACAGAAGCGTTGGTTAGAGGTAAGTTCTGTTTCAAACTTCGACACTTATCAGGCCAACCGCTTGCAGTGCCGTTATCGTGGTGCTGATAAGAAGATCCACTTGTGCCACACACTGAATGGCTCAGCCTTGGCTTTGCCTCGTATTGTAGCAGCTTTGCTTGAAGACTTCCAGACTCCTGAGGGTATTCGTATTCCAAAGGCTTTGCAGCCTTACATGGGTTGTGATATGATTAAATAATGTGCTAATAGCCCAAAGTGCTAATATGTTAATGTGTGCGTTACACATTAACATGTTAACACAAAAGGCATATTAGCGCATTTGCAACTGATTGCAATGCGCATACTATCAATTGACTACGGAAAGAAGCGAACGGGAATAGCAGTGACCGATCCTGCACAAATCATAGCGAACGGATTGACAACGGTCGATACGGGAAACTTGATAACTTTTTTAAAGGACTATGTGTCGCGCGAAGAGGTGGAACGGTTTGTAGTTGGGTTGCCAACGCAGCCTAATGGTCAGCCTTCAGAAAATCAAAAGCGCGTGTTGACCTTTGTAGAAAAACTGCAAAAAGTGTTTCCACAGATTCCTGTCGAACTATATGATGAACGTTTTACCTCGGTGTTGGCTCATCGTGCCATATTAGATAGCGGAATAAGTAAGAAGCGTCGTCAAGTGGACAAAGGACTGGTTGACGAGATTAGTGCGTGCATTATTCTGCAAAACTATATGGAGGGACGTTCCTGATAAGTATCCTTTTTACATCTATTATTTACGCAACATCTTAAAATGATCTTACCAATCTATACTTACGGTATGCCAGTGCTTCGTAAGGAATCGGTCGACATTACGCCTGACTATCCAGACTTGAAGCAACTCATAGCCGACATGTTCGAGACTATGTACCACAGTGATGGTGTCGGACTTGCAGCCCCACAAATTGGCAAAGCCATTCGCGTGGTGGTTATTACGCTTGACGCTTTAAAGGACGATTACCCCGAGTATGCTGGCTTTAACAAGGCTTACATCAATCCACACATATTGGAGTTTGATGATAGCGAAACAAAGTCAATGGACGAGGGTTGTCTGAGCTTGCCAGGAATTAACGAACCCGTTCGTCGTCCGACACGTATTCATGTAAAATATTTAGACGAAGACTTTGTAGAACACGATGAATGGGTGGAAGGCTTCTTAGCACGTGTGATGCAACACGAGTTTGACCACTTAGACGCTCACTTATTCATAGATCGTATCTCACCGCTCCGCAAACAAATGATTCGCGGTAAGCTCAATCAAATGCTTAAAGGTAAATTCCGTTGCGCTTATAAGGTAAAGTGTCCTAAATAAAAGTAGCAACTTTATTGTGACAAGAAAACATAGCGTTACTATGAAGTTCTCTCTGTCAAAACATTTCACTACGGCAAGTGCATTCAGAACGCAGCGTTCGTTGAATGCGCTTGCCGTAGTGTTATTTGTTGTGGCGTTGTTCCCCTTGCGTATTCATGCTCAAATCGATGCCGAAATGGTGACGAATATGGGACGTAATGCGTTGAGTGTTGATGATTATTTGACAGCTATTCATTACTTTAACCAAGCGATTGAGAGCAAGCCCTTTTTGTCATCGCCTTATTATTATAGAGCCTACGCTAAGTTTACGCTTGAGGATTATAGTGGGGCAGAGGCTGACTGTAATAAAAGTATTTCGCTCAACCCCTTCATTGTTGAAGTGTATCAATTGCGTGGCCTTTGTCGTATCCATGCTGACAACTTTCAAGGGGCGATAGCCGACTATTCGCGTGTCATAACTGATGTACCCACCGATCAAGGGGCACGTTATAATCGCGCTTTGTGCTACTTGCAACTCAATCAGTATCAGCAGGCCGATGCCGACCTTGATTATATGCTTACAAAGTGGCCTACCTACTTCCGCACCTATATGGTGAAGGCGCAAAGCCTTTTGGAACAGAAGGATACGTTGCAAGCGATGAAGTGGATAGACTCCCTATTGGTGAAAAATCCGAATGAGGGCAATGCATGGAGCTTTAAAGGCCGTTATGAATTGGCAAAGGAGAAGTATTCCTTAGCTGACTCCTGTTTAACGCAAGCCATACGTTTAACACCATCAGACTTTGAACTCTATGTAGCACGTGCGCAAGCGCGACACGCTTTGGGCAAGTTTGGTTTAGCCATAGCCGATTACGACCGCACCATAGAGTTGCAACCACAACATTTCGTGGCGCACTACAATCGTGGATTGTTGCGCTCGTTTGTAGGCGACTTAAATCGAGCTATTCAAGACTTTGACTTTGTACTGCGCGTTGAACCAAACAATACGCTGGCCATTTATAATAGAGCGCAGTTACGTGCGCAAGTAGGCAATTATCGTGGTGCAATAACAGATTACACGAGTCTAATCAAAGCCTACCCTAACTTTATGTACGGCTACTTGCAGCGTGCCTCCTTGCGTCGCAAGTTAGGCGATGTGAGAGGAGCGCAAAATGACGAGACGGTGGTGGCGAAGCGTAATTTAGACCTCGCTATGGGACACGCGCGTCCATTGAGTAAAAAGAAAGTTCGCTTACGTTCCGATCATGCTTTAGATAAGTACAAACAATTGGTGCAAGAAGACCCCGACACCGTCCGCAATGTGTTTGGTCGCTTCTTTGGCAAAGTGCAAAACGAACACATTGCTGAAGAACTACTCAGTATGTATGCACCAGCCTTCCATAATTTATATGTGCAAGGATACCATTCGGTAGGTTTTATGCCCGAAATGAATCAGTTCAAGAAGGCTGACACATCGTATCGTGTCTATGGACTTACGGCTGAAGCAGAAGTAAATGGTGTGCAGAACGCGCAAAACGATGAACGACAACTTGAACGCATAGAAAACAAGTTCTCTCCACTGCAGCGAGCTTTGTTTCGTTCGTCAATTTCGCTCGAAAAGTACGATTATGCCTCGGCTTTGAATGAGGCAAATAAGGCTTTACGCATCGACTCGACTTCAGTGGTAGCGCGAATGCAACGGTGCAATGTGTTGGTGTATAGTGCAAATGCTTCAACTATTGAGACACAACAACGCAAGGCACATTTGGCTTTAGCGCAAGCTGATTTACGATACGCATTATCGCGCTCACCGCAGAATGCCTATTTGCATTATAATATAGGTTGCTTGTTGGCTCTACAAAATGCTAACGCTGAGGCAATTGCAGCTTTTACACAAGCCATAGCGTCAGATAGTCGATTGGCCGAGGCGTATTACAATCGAGCCATACTCTACAAGCGAGAAGGGCAGATAGAAAAGGCTAAGACAGACTTAAGCAAGGCTGGACAATTAGGCTTGTATAAGGCCTATGCTTTATTGAAGACGATTACTAAGAATTAAGAAAATCCTTAAAATAAATATCATGCATAAGAAAGTCGTATTATTAAGTTTAGTCACTGCAGGCGTATTGGCTTGTAGTGCTCAAAAGGCCAAAACGCCTTATTGGTTAGACCCTGCTATGAATAGAGTGGGGACGGTAGCGCCTCATTCAGATTATTTTGCTTTTGAAACAGTAAAGGCAGCACAAGAGGGCGATAAGACGAAGTCGTCGCGTTACCTCTCGCTTGAGGGTAAGTGGAAATTCTCCTTTGCAAAGAACCACAACGAAGCCCCGCAAAACTTCTTTGTCGAGGGTTACGACGACTCTTCGTGGGAAGACTTCCCAGTACCTGGACTGTTCGAACTCAATGGTCATGGCGATGCCGTTTATCGTAATGTTGGTTACGCTTGGGACACACAGTTTGAGTCAAATCCGCCGTTCGTAGAAGAGAAAAACAATTATACAGGTTCGTATCGTAAGCAAGTCGTCGTTCCCGCTTCGTGGAAGGGCGAGAAGGTTTATCTACACGTAGGTTCGGCCACTTCGAACTTGAGCGTTTGGGTAAACGGCAAGTTCGTTGGCTATAGTGAAGACTCAAAGTCTGCTGCCGAGTTCGATGTAACGCCTTACCTTACTCCGGGGAAGGAAAACCTGATTGCCATGCAAGTGATGCGTTGGTGTGATGGTTCTTACTTTGAATCACAAGACTTTTGGCGCCTCACGGGTATTGCGCGCGAGGTATATCTTTATGCACGTCCGCAAAGCCACATCAGTGATGTGTTCATTACTCCCGATTTAACGAATAACTACACCGACGGTACGCTTCGCGTTCAATTGCAAGGTACTCAGTGTAAAGGAAAGTCGGCTACGCTTACCTTACTCGATGCAAATGATAAAGTGGTAAAAACACAAACCGTCCCGATGGCAGCCAAGGCCGATGTAGAGTGGAGCATTAGTAATCCGTTGAAGTGGACGGCAGAGACTCCTAATCTTTACCGCTTGCGCATTGACCTACTTGACGGTAATAAAGTGTTGGAGAGTATTGAGCAGAATGTAGGTTTCCGTAAGATTGAAATTCGCAATGCTCAATTCCTCGTCAATGGCCAACCTGTACTTATTAAAGGTGCCGACCGTCACGAAATGGACCCTGACGGAGGTTACGTAATTAGCATGGATCGTATGTTGCAAGACATACGCATTATGAAGGAGTATAACATCAATGCTGTTCGTACCAGTCACTATCCTAATGACCCACGTTGGTACGACCTTTGCGACAAGTATGGTATCTACGTCGTAGCAGAGGCCAATATCGAAACGCATGGTATGGGCTATGGTGAAAAGACTTTAGCTAAAGTGCCGCGTTACGAACAGACGCATCTTGAACGTAATATCAATAATACGTATGTGCTGAAGAACCACCCCTCAATTGTTACTTGGAGTTTGGGCAATGAGAGCGGCTACGGCATCAACTTCGAGAAGGCCTATGATATGGTAAAGGCCTACGACACGTCACGTCCTGTGCAGTACGAACGAGCTATCTTAGAGCGTGGTACAGATATCTATGCCGAGATGTACTTGCCCTATCAGTATTGCGAAAACTATGCTAAGCGTACAGACATTACAAAACCGCTCATACTTTGTGAGTATGCACATGCAATGGGCAACTCCGAGGGCGGCTTTGGTGAGTATTGGGACTTGGTGCGTAAGTATCCTCATTTCCAAGGCGGCTTTATTTGGGACTTTGTAGATCAAGGTTTACGCGGTAAGAATAAGCAAGGCAAACAAATCTATACTTATGGTGGCGACTACGGACGCTATCCTGCTACTGATCACAACTTTAATTGCAATGGTTTGTTCAATCCCGATCGCCAAGCCCACCCACATGCTGACGAAGTACGCTATTACTATCAGAACGTGTGGACAACGCTCAAGGATAGCACACAAGGCGTGGTAGAAGTGTATAACGAAAACTTCTTCCGCACGCTTGATAACTTATCGCTCAATTGGACGTTGCTCTGCAATGGTCAACAAGTGGCAGCAGGCACCGTGGCTGACATTCACGTTGCACCGCAGTCTCGTTCTATAGTACAGTTGGAGGGCTTTAAACTGCCGCAGCAAAAGGGAGAATACGTGCTTCAATTTGACTATCGTTTGAAGAAGAACGAACCTTTATTAAAGGCTGGTTATGTAGTAGCTCGCCAAGAAATGGTGCTCTCACCCTACATCTATCCTACACTCGCGAGCGTGAAGAGCGTAGTGCCCATTCGCGCTGCTGTGGTAGGACAAAAGGTTGCAACACCAAAGGTGACGAAGGAAGAACAATTGGCATGTCTTACACTTTCTGCAGGTGCTACTTCTGTTACCTTTAATAAGAAAACAGGTCTCATTGACTATCTTGACGTTGACGGCCATGCAATGTTTGAAGAAGGTTATTCACTTCGTCCCGACTTCTGGCGTGCTCCGACGGATAATGACTACGGAGCAAGCATTCAAAAGGTATTGCAAGCATGGCGCAATCCACAGTTGAACTTGACCAGTTTCACTGAGAAAGAGCAGGGCATTAATCGTCAAGTTGTTGCTACTTATGATATGCCCGAAGTTAAAGCAAAGCTCACGCTTACTTATACGCTCAACGTACAGGGACAACTTGTAGTTGAACAACAATTAACGGTTAACAAAGGTGCAAAGGCCAAGCCCGTACTGCCTCGTTTCGGTATGACAATGGTAATGCCACAAGACTATCAAACCATTCATTACTATGGCCGTGGCCCTATCGAAAACTACGTCGATCGTCACACTTCCACCTTCTTAGGTGAATACACGCAAAGCGTAGCAGAGCAGTTCTCACCCTACATTCGTCCTCAAGAGACGGGTAACAAGACCGACATTCGTTGGTGGAGCATTAGCAATGCAGCGTCAGATGGTTTAACCTTTACAGCTCCAGAGCCGTTAGAAATGACAGCGCTCAACTATCTCACTTCCGACCTCGACGGTGGTCCTGTAAAGGAAGAACACCAAATGCACGCGGGCGATCTTACGCCACGTCCCTTCACCGTGTTGCACATTGCACAGCGTCAGATGGGCTTAGGCTGCATTGACTCTTGGGGCGCTTGGCCATTGCAGAAGTATCAAATTCCCTATGCAGACCATAGCTTCTCATTTGTGATTACTCCTGTAGCACGTTAAGTTAGTCAGTGTTTAGAGTTTTGAGGTTACAAAGTACAAGTAGCCTTAAAACTCTAACTTTTAAATATCCATACAGAAAAGACAACAAACAAATGAACCTATTCAAAACAATAGCCCTTTCGCTATTGTGCATGCAAGGCGTAACGGCTCATGCACAAACGCCACGCAATCAATTAGCACCAACGCCCCCAATGGGTTGGATGACGTGGAACCTATTTAAGGGCGACATCAACGAAACACTCATTCGCCAAACCGCAGATGCTATGGTAGAAGAAGGCTTCGCCGCTGCTGGTTATAAGTATATCTTTATAGACGACTTGTGGCAAGGCGGCCGCGATGCACAGAATAATATCATACCCGATCCGAAAAAGTTTCCATCGGGCATAAAGGCATTGGCCGACTATGTACATGCCAAAGGACTGAAACTCGGTATCTATTCTGATGCAGCGCAGTTAACGTGTGCGGGAGCAACCGCCAGTTTAGGCTTTGAATATCAAGACGCGCGCACTTTTGCCTCATGGGGCATTGACTACTTAAAGTATGATTATTGCAATGCACCTGAAGATAGTGCCACGGCACGTGCTCGCTACCATACCATGGCTGATGCACTTCAAAAGTCAGGGCGCGATATCGTATTAGGCGTATGCGAGTGGGGACAACGTCAAGCAGAAGAATGGTGTGGACAAGTAGGCGGACAGTTGTGGCGCACAAGTTACGATGTGCGCGATATGTGGAAAGATACGCTCGGCCAAGGTGGCATGGGCATTCTCGATATCATCAACATTACAGCGCCACTCGCACCGAAAGTTTCGGCAAGTCAATGGCCCGACATGGACATGCTCGTCGTAGGACTCAATGGTAAAGGTGGCCCCTCAAGCGATTTGGGCGGACATGGCTGCAGCGACATAGAGTATCAAACGCAAATGAGTATGTGGTGCATGCTTTCATCACCTTTGGCTATGAGTAACGACTTGCGCAAGCTAACGCCTGAGGCGCGTCGCATCTTGCTGAACGAAGAGGTGATTGCCATTAATCAAGACTCACTCGGTAGGGCTGCCGAGCGTAAGGTCAATACGGATACTTATCAGTTGTACGTTCGTCCGCTTTCGGGCAATCGTCATGCCGTGGCATTGCTCAATACTTCTGATGCACCGCTTACGCTTACAGCAAACTTTGCCTCATTGGGCTTGAACAAACGCTATACCATTCGCAATGTTTGGCAACACAAGAAAGTTGCCACTAAAGCACGCATGTGGAAAGGTAAGGTTCAACCCCATGAAACCGTTGTGTTGGTCTTGACAGAAGGCTGATGAACTAACGAAAGAATTAAAAGAAGGTGTGTCAAAATGCATTAATTGATATTTCGATTAATGCGTTTTGACACACCTTCTTTTTGATGTTCCATTCTCGTTCTCACCTCTTGCAAAATGCTTGAGCTATAGGCCGTACGAAGTATTTATGTAATAGTGTGGCCGTTGTAATGGTTATGAGTAAGGATAAGAGAAGAAATATACCGTCGTTTTCCAAACTACCATTGTTAGGGATGAAATGACGAACGATGCGAAGTATTAAAGTGTGCGTAATGAAGATTTCGAAGCTGATGCCGCCCAACCACGATAGCGGCTTTGACGAAAGTAAGCGTGCCGTCATATCGTTGCTTCGATTATGATAAGCCAATTTCATAATCAGCGGGGGCATTACAATCCAAAATAGTGCTGCACAACGGAGATTAGGCAAAAGATGTTGATAGATAAAGTAGGTGAGTAGCAGCGTTATGACGTCTATTAATAAAGGTAGTCTAAGCCATTTCAAGGCAAAGTTATTGGAGGACGTGTTAATGTGTTTGTAAAATAGGCAAGCCGCTATGCCTAACGCAAAGTCGGGTATTCTGAGTAAAGGGTTGACATAGAGCGTACAGTTGACGTAACTATTAGGAATGTAGAGTGCAAGGACAAGATATAGTAAGGCAAAGAATAAAGAGAAAACGAAAAAACGCCTTTTGCTTATGAGAACTGCTACAAGTCGATAGAGGTAAGGGAAAACGAGATAGTAGAAGATAGTGTTGCATAAAAACCACGAGACTCCGTTAATGGTAAACAGTGTATGGTCAGAAGGTACCCAACTTTGTAGTAGTAATAAATTGGTGAGAAGTTGAACGGCATCGTAGTGATAGTCCGCTTTGAGGTCGAAGGCTAAGACGATGATGAAGAGTAGCAAGTGGAGTGGATATAGACCGCTAAGGTGACGCCAAAGGAAGCGTCGGTGGTGGAACGTTCTTTCTTGAACATTCCTTCCGTATCCCCATGAAAGCACAAAGCCGCTGAGCGTAAAGAAGAAGGCAACGCCACATTCTCCTCCAAACTCAAAGGTATTGAGATTGGCCATGACGCAATGGCTCAGAAAGATGAATAGAACAAAGATAAATCGTGCGCCTTGAAATGTATTGATGCGTTGTGGAACGTTGTTGCTTGTCATGTGCGTCGTTACAGAAAAGATTTTTAAAGAAGAGAGTGTCCCGTTGTGGGTAGAACTGGTTGCTATTGCGGTAGTTCTACCTCTAACAATTGTGCGCTACTACTTGGCTTTAGCCATTCGTGTAGAGCAGAGGTGAGACTATTCGCTTCGGTCGCTTTGAAGTAGTTAAGGTGGTAGGCTTCAGCTATGCCTTGGGCTGTAAAGGATTGGTGTCCCGCTGCAATAAACGAGTCGCGTGCAGGTGATTGTGAAAGGCCCGGTAGATGGTCGAAGATGCCTCCGTGATGATTGTTCAGTAATAGAATGCGGAGGTTGTTAGGCAATTGTGTGTTCCACAAGGCATTGCAGTCGTAGAAGAAACTAAGGTCGCCAATGATGCAGATGCTCAATCCCCACATTCCAATGGCATATCCCACAGCCGTAGAGAGCGAACCCTCAATGCCATTCGTGCCTCGATTGCAGAAAATGGGAGCCTCGCCGCCTTCAAATACTTGTCCTGCTACTCTTACTGTGGTGCTATTGCCTAAGTGTAAGGTGTATGATTGTTCGTATTGTACTAAGGATTGCTTTAATGTGCAGAGCACGTGGTGCATATCGAAGTGCGTTCTTGAATGCGCAATTAGCAAGTCCTTCTGTTCGTTCCACTTATGGTCGAGTAAGGTTTTCGCTTGTGCAATGCTTTGCTTATTTCGGGGTAAGGCGATACTTAATTGTGCAAGTGCCTTTGCAGGTGATGCCATGACGTGCGCATCAAGATGACAAAAGGTGTCAGCTATGAGTGGAGAAGGACTAATACGTATCACCTTGCAGTTAGTCGAACGAAGTAGTGCCTTGAAACGTTTGTGAATAAAGTTGCCACCAATTTGTATAACGACATCAGGCGTAATCGCTTCGTCACTTTGTAATGCGTCAAAAGCATTCATGCGGAACGAACCCTTAACGTCAGCTATCACTTCGGGCAATACTAATAATTGTTCATCGCGGTCTATTCGTTCAACTTCATGACGAATGTCACCACGTTCGTACTGTCCTATGATGAGTGCTGGCAGTTGGGCTTGCGCGATAAGGTCGATTACGTGTGGAGGAATAGGAACATCACTCGCAGGTTCGTAAAAGCTTATTTTGCGTTCGTGAGGCAACTGTTCCGTCGTAAAGCGAAACATAGGTTCGGCTATCGGCACGTTGATATGGGCAGGACAGCCTCCTTCACGATAGAGCGAGAGAATAGCCTCATTAATACTTCGATTGTTAAACCACTCGTTTTCAGCGTTGACGTCATTTCGTAACGTGTAAGTAGGGCAGTAGGGAAGTAAGGCTCCGCTTTGTGGTAGCGTTTGTCCGTCAAGCTGCCCAATCCAATTCTGTGGGCGATCGGCCGAGATGATGAGTAGAGGCAGGTGGCGATAGTAAGCTTCGGCCACAGCTGGTATGCAGTTGATAAGTGCAGAGCCTGAAGTGACGCATACAGCGGTACACTCTTGTGTAGCTAATATAAGGCCTATGGCAACAAAGGCAGCACTGCGTTCGTCGGTTACGGGGTGTAACGTAAAGCAGTTTTCACCCTTTTCGTTGAGATTGTGAGCAATCGTAGCATTGCGTGATCCAGGACACACGACAATGTGGCGTATGTGGTGCGCTTCAAGTAGCGCAGTGAGTTGATTGACTTGTGGTGTGTCGCAGTACATAGTTCCTTAATTATAAGATAGACATCATAGTAGCTAATTTTCGTTGGGTCTCTTCCCATTCCTCCGCTTCTTGGCTTTCGGGCATGATGCCTCCGCCAGCATAGAGAGTGGCATCGTGTGTCGAGAAGTGCATACAACGAAGCGTTACGTAGAGGTGTGTGTCGCCATTCAGAAGTAGTGGTCCGCTAAATCCTGCGTAATAACGTCGTGGCGAATGTTCCGCTTCTAATATGGCTTGCAATGCCTCATTGCGCGGCAGTCCACACACGGCAGGCGTGGGGTGAAGGCGTTTCAACACCTCGGTTATTTGACTGTTATCCTTGAGCATAAAAGCAAAGTCAGTACGCAGATGTTGAATGTTTCCCGTATGAAAGGTGTATGTATCGGAGGCTTTGACGTTAGCCGCACAGGCTTCTAAGTTAGCTTGAATGTAGCGCGCAACGATGGCTTGCTCTTCGCGGTTCTTATTGTTCCACTGAGGCCTTTCGCCTTCAGTCCAAGGAAGTGTACCTGCTAAGGCTACCGTAGAACATTGGTGGTGGCACATCTCAAGCAGTGGTTCGGGAGTGGCTACCAACCATTGTCCTGTTTGAGGCGTAGACCAATAGGCCACGAAATTGTTGGGGCGGTAATGGCAAGCGCGGAAAAATAAAGTTTCAGCATCGTTGAACTTCAATCCTGTGAGGTTTAGTCTTCGTGAAAGAACCACCTTTTGCAGAACACCACAGTTAAGATGCTCTTTGATGAACTGAAAGGATTGTGTATAGTGCAGTCTCTCTTCCGTCTCGTCCGTCGTTAGATTCGTTGTGGAGGAATGCGTTGAAAGGTCTGGCGACTTTAATTTAAATTCGCTGACTTCAGTAGGCTGGATAAAGAGCAGAGGAGAGTCCTTCGTAGGTACAAAGGGGGCAACGACGTACCCTCCGTTTAAAGGTACGTCGTGTATTGACGTTAGTGGCAAGGCCTCTTGCTCACTAATGATGCGCGTGTAGTGCTGACTATGCGGCAGCTTATAGAGTACAATCGTTTTGATAACTTTCTTTTTTCGTAGGTAGACGAGTTAACTTGTCAAACTCTTCAATTATTTCTCCAACGCTTTTGCTTCGTTCCAGATTTTGTCCATTTCGTCAAGGCTCATGTCCGTAAGGTTGCGTCCTTGCTTCATGGTGTGTGCTTCGAGGTAGTTGAAGCGACGAATAAACTTTTGGTTGGTATGTTCAAGCGCATTGTCGGGATTAATCTTATACAGGCGAGCGGCATTGATAAGGCTAAACATCACATCGCCAAACTCTGCTTCAGCCTTCGCTTTGTCCATGTGTTCCACCTCAGCTTCGAACTCGCTGATCTCTTCTTTTACTTTGTCCCATACTTGCGAACGCTCTTCCCAATCAAACCCCACGTTGCGTGCCTTGTCTTGAATGCGATAAGCCTTAATAAGAGAAGGCAGAGCAGCAGGCACACCAGCTAAGACAGACTTGTTGCCGTCTTTCTCTTTCTGTTTCAACAGTTCCCATTGCTCGCTCACTTGCTGGGCAGTATCGATGTGCTTGTCTTCGCTCCCTTTCGGCGGAAATACGTGAGGGTGGCGGAAGATAAGTTTGTCGCACAGTTGGTTGCAAACGTCGGCAATATCGAAATCGCCCGTTTCAGAACCAATCTTGGCGTAAAAGCAAACGTGAAGCAACACATCGCCCAACTCTTTGCAGATGTTCTTCTTGTCGTCCTTCATGAGGGCATCACAAAGTTCGTAAGTCTCTTCAATTGTGTTTGGACGTAAACTTTCGTTTGTTTGCTTCTTATCCCACGGACATTTTACGCGCAGTTCGTCGAGCACGTCGAGTAGGTGTTCAAAAGCCTTTAATTGTTCAGCACGTCGTGTATTGTTAGATGTGATATTTTCACTCATAGTGTAGTAAGAATAGCATTGTTTGCCATGAAGTTAGTGGCATAATTGGTAAAAACTAAACGCAAAATTACACTTTTCTTACTGATTTGGCTAAATTTGCGCTATGGAAAAGTTCGACGTACACATATTAGGGTGTGGCAGTGCCTTGCCCACGTTAAAGCATTGGCCTTCGGCTCAGCTGATAAATCTGCGTGAGAAACTTTTTATGATCGACTGTGGCGAAGGGGCACAAGTGCAGTTCCGTCGTTCGCGTCAAAAGTTTTCAAGACTGTCACACATCTTTATATCACATCTACATGGCGACCACATTTTTGGCCTCATAGGTTTGCTTTCCACCCTGTCGTTGGCAGGGCGCATCCAACCTATGCACCTATATGCGCATGCCGAACTCGAAACATTGCTACGTCCATGGCTTAACTTCTTTTGCAAAGGGATAGCTTATGAAGTAGTAATACATGCCCTGCCCACTGATGAGGCATCCCATTTATTATATGAGGATAGGTCGGTAGAGGTGTATTCCTTACCCTTGCGTCATCGCGTGCCGAGTTGTGGCTTCTTGTTTCGTGAGAAAGCCCCTTTGCCACACATACGTCGTGACATGATTGACTATCTCGAAATTCCCTATTATGCTATCAACTCAATTAAGCAAGGGGCAGATTGGACAACGGCCGATGGACGCGTAGTGCCCAATCAAGAGTTAGTCTTTCGCGCAGAGCGAGGCCGCTCTTATGCTTATTGTTCCGACACGTGTTATCAGCCACAGTTAATTCCCCTCTTGCGTGGTGTCGATGTGTTGTATCATGAGGCAACGTTTGGTCAAGACAACCTGCCTCGCGCCATTGAGACGCTCCATTCTACCGCTGTACAAGCAGCAAGCTTGGCAAAAGCTGCAGGGGTAGGACGCTTGGTGATAGGACATTACTCGTCACGTTATGACGATGAACAAGTGTTGCTCAATGAAGCACAACAGGTATTTATGAATACCACGTTAGCGCAGGAGGGCATGGTTATTAATATATAAGTAGGTGTTCAAAATTAGTTTATATTAATCATGTTACGAATTAGTCGATATGCCTTGGCGCATTCTTTCGCCCAGAAACATAGGTTTCATCGGTCACGTAGCCCGCTACGCTCCCTCTTCAACCTATGTTTCTGAACGAAATACTGCACCAATTCATATCAACTAATTTTTAACACCTACTTAATGCAAAAAAAAAACAATGAAAATACAATCAGCTGAATTTTTGATAAGTAATAGTCGTGCCGACCAGTGTCCGCAGACAGATAAACCCGAGTACGCCTTTATTGGTCGAAGCAATGTGGGCAAGAGTAGCCTTATTAATATGCTGACAGGGCGCAAGGCATTGGCTATGACGTCGTCAACGCCAGGTAAAACAATGCTTATCAACCACTTTGTGATAAATGATGAATGGTACTTAGTCGACCTCCCAGGCTATGGTTACGCACAACGTGGACGTCGTGAAGTCGATAAACTCAAGAAGTTGATAGAACATTACGTCTTAGATCGCGAACAACTTACTTGTCTCTTTGTATTGATTGACTCACGCCTTACTCCCCAAAAGATTGACCTTGAGTTTATACGCTTCTTAGGTGAACATGGAGTGCCTTTTGGCATTATTTTTACAAAGGCCGATAAGCCCAAGCGTGGTGAACTGAAAAAGAATGTAGACCGCTTCTTAGCCACTTTGCAGGAAGAGTGGGAAGAATTGCCCCCTTATTTCATTACCAGTAGTGGCACAGGCTTAGGACGTGAAGCCTTTCTTGATTATATTGACACCGTAAATAAAAGCATACTCGGTTAGTGTATCGTATTGATTTGTATGTCATTCTCTTTCTTTAAATTGCCTCAGTTTAGGGCGGCATTAATACTTGCCGCCTTATTGTTGTCGGCCACCTCACTCATTTATTCCCATTCGCTCACGCGCGACTTGTATAAAGAAGAGGTGGCCAAAATGGGCGTGTGGGCTGAAGCAATGCGTTCGCTTACGACGGCTGACGAGAAGACAGACTTCAATCTCGTGCTGCAGGTTATCAATAGCAACCATACAATTCCAGTTATTGCGATTGATGCGCATGGCAATGTGTTGGCTCAACGTAATTTGCGTCCCGACCCGTCGGGACCAGACTCTTTGATGCAATTGCAAAAGGCAGTGGCGCAGTTTCGACAAAGTGCGGAAGAAATGCGCGTGCCGCTATCAACAATGGTCAATGGAAAGAAGGACTATATATATGTGTATTATGAAGAGTCGGTGCTCTTACGCCAGTTGACCATTTATCCTTACGTACAATTAGGCGTAGTAGCCATTTTCTTTATTGTAGCCATAGTGGCCTTGTTGGCTTCAAAGCGTGCTGAGCAGAACAAGGTGTGGGTAGGCCTTTCGCGTGAAACGGCACATCAATTGGGTACTCCAATCTCGTCGCTTATGGCTTGGAGCGAAGTGTTGCGCGAGTCGTACCCCGATGATGCTTTATTGCCAGAGATGAATAAAGACATAGCGCGCTTGCAACTCATAGCAGAACGCTTTTCGAAGATTGGTTCAGCCCCCGAACTCACCGAACAAGACGTTTGCCCTATCGTGCAACGAGTAGGAGCATATTTTAGGCATCGCACTTCGTCGCGTGTAACGATAACGGTGTCTGTACCGCCACAAGCAGTAACAGCGCGTGTCAATGCTCCTTTGTTAGAATGGGTGTTTGAAAACCTTTGTAAGAATGCCATTGATGCCATGCAAGGGGCAGGCAACTTGACCTTAACGCTTAAAGAATCCGCCATCGTTGAGAAGCGCAAGCGTTACTTACGAGTAGAGGTAAGTGATACGGGGAAGGGAATAGCAAAGAATCATTTTCAGCGTGTATTCAAACCCGGATTTACCACAAAGCGTCGTGGCTGGGGGCTTGGGCTTTCATTAGCCAAACGCATCGTTGAGGAATATCACCACGGACGCATCTATGTGCTTGCGAGTGAAGTGGGGCAGGGTACGACCTTTGCTGTTGACATAGAGCAGTGTTAGTTCAACTCGCAGAGTCATTTAAATTGAAAAGCTTTTTTAATATGGAAGACTATCGTGACGACCCTTTTGACGGAAAAACGCGTGCAGAATGCTGGTATGCCGACATCTTTCACATGACTTATCAGCATACCAAACACGAGCCACATTTATCTATGCGGCAACGGGCCGCACAGTTTGCCCCCTTTGCTGCTCTCTCAGGTTTTAAAGAAGCGTTGGCAGAATGCGAACGAACGACAGAGGAGTTTCGACATCTTGGAGAAGATGAACTGGCGCACTTAGACCGTCTCGTTCAGCAACTCTTGTTGCAAGCAAAAGCCAATCAGAAGATAGAAATCGAAGTGACTTATTTTGTGCCCGACTTGCGAAAGGAAGGAGGAAAGTATGTAAGCGCAAGGGGCATATTTGAGGGAGTAAACAATTATAAAAAGTGCTTGCTATTGCAAGGCGAAGAAGAAGGAATACCCTTACGTTATATATCAGAGATAAAGGTTATGGGCTATGACGATTAAAATCGAGAATACTTTGAATGCAACCGCACAGAATATTGTCGCGGCATTGCTGAGTATGGCCGATGAGAAGCAACGCCAACAGTTGCAGCGTTTCTTCAAGACGGGAAAGGGACAATATGGTGAAGGCGACCAATTTATGGGACTAAAGGTTCCGCAAACTCGTATGGTCGTAAAGCATGTTCGTCGGCAGGTGGCTTTGACGGAGATAGAGAAATTGCTTTACTCACCATGGCACGAGGCTCGGCTATGTGGCTTACTGCTTTTGGTTGAGGAAATGAATGCAGTTCGGCCTAAGTCTGCACTTAAATATCAGTCAGAGAGTTTGCAGCAAGAGAACGCACTCCGCGCTGCGCGTCGTGAACAAATTGCAACGTTTTACATACAACATGCTCGTCGAGCCAATAATTGGGACTTGGTTGACCTCTCATGCAGTTACATCGTAGGGCAGTGGCTACTCTATCCTTCGCCTGACGGCACAATGCCTGATAGGAAGGTGCTTGATGAACTATCCGCGAGTGACAACCTATGGTTGCAGCGCATAGCAATCGTGTCAACTCTTCTATTGATTCGCAACAACCAATTTGACGATACATTGCGTATAGCTACGCGCTTGTTGTCCCACAAGCACGACCTTATTCATAAGGCCGTAGGTTGGATGTTACGAGAGGTCGGCAAACGTAACTTGGCTCTGCTCCGTAGTTACTTAACAACTCATCATGCAGCAATGTCGCGTACAACATTAAGATACGCTATAGAAAAGATGAATGAGGACGAACGTCAATATTGGTTGAACTTGTAGAGAACAAGAATAAACATGAACGAATAAATTACGAAAGAAATTAACGAAATAATTAACGAAGAAAATTAATGAAATAATTAATGGATAATTGACGATAATTAATGTTCAAAACAAAGCGCGAAGCGTGTCTAAATATAAATGTTAATTATTTATGTTACGCGCTTCGCGCTTTGTTTTGAACATTAATTATCGTCAATTATCCATTAATTATTTCATTAATTTTTTTTCGTTAATTATTCGTTAATGTTCATTCATGTTCTGTTCGACAAATTGACGTTTATCACGAAATCCAGTTCAAGAACATCGTAATGCACCCCGTGTTAATCAAGTCAACAAACATGGCACCTACGATAGGAACGATTAAGAAAGGCTTCAGCGTGTAGTGATACTTGTAACAAACGGCACTCATGTTGGCCATGGCATTGGGGGTAGCACCTAATCCAAATCCACACACACCTGCTACTAAAACTGCGGCATCATAATCACGCCCTAAAAGAGGAAAGGCTACAAACCATGCCAATAGTGCCATTACGATTACTTGTGTGGTCAGTATAATAAGCAAGGGCGCAGCCAATTGTTCAAGTTCCCATAATTTGAGAGAAATCATAGCCATACCCAAAAACATAGAGAGGCAAATATTGCCAACGCTGACAATCTTATCCATTTCTAACTTATCACCCATGTGCAACATTTCAGCCGAACTGCGCACTAAGGCTGCGACGATGAGTGCTCCAAAGTAGGTAGGAAAAGTTATGCCCGTAAGTGAAAGTAGTTTGCTCGCCACAGTGCCTATAGCCATAACGATAAGGAGAGAATAAGTAGCCTTCGCGTATTGTTGAAATTCGTGTTCGTTGTCGCTTATGTGACTGGCATGTCCTGCAGGGGTCGATTCATCGCTCTCGATGCCCGCCATGGCAGGGTCGATTATGTAATCTTTGGGCTCAAGATGTTCTTCTGTCAATTTCTTACGAATAATGCGCTCAGCTATTGGACCACCGATAACAGAACCCGCTATGAGTCCAAAAGTGGCAGCGGCCATTGATATGGTGAGCGCACTATTCAGCCCCATGCTTTCGAGCACTGCGCTAAATCCACCGGCAGTTCCGTGTCCGCCTGCCATCGAGATAGAACCCGTTGCCATGCCAATGAGTGGATTGATGTGCATCAGTTTGGCTATGCCCAAAGGTATAGCGTTTTGAAGTACGATAATCATTACTAAGAGCATCAGCAACAATCCTAAAGTCTTGCCGCCCTGGCGAATGGCTTTGGGGTTGGATTGAAAACCCACAGAGGTAAAAAATGCCAACATGAAGGCATCTTTCAGTGTTCCGTCAAACGTTACCTCTATGCCACATATCTTATAGATACCTAAGGTTAATAGTGAAAAAACAATGCCTCCCGAAACAGGTGAAGGTATGCAGAACTTTTGTAACCATGCAATCTTGCGCGTCATAAACATGCCAAGCAGTAAGGCTATAGCACCGATACCCGCGCTTTGGAGCATATCAAGCGTAATTATTTGTACCATATTCGTCTTTTGTTTAGTTCTTGTGTTCTTATTTATATTGAAGTGTATCTTTCTCTTTCTATTTGACTACAAAATTAATAAAATGTTAGCGAAATGTGAAAAACAACGCCTTGTTAGTCGTTTGTTTATCCACGATTAGCCATTTTCTTTATCGTAATTTGTCATATTTTGAACGCTGATTAGTTGTCGTCCACTGGGCAGTGTACATGTTTCTACTGGCCAGTATACATGTTTCCACAGGCCAGTGGAAACATGTACACAGGCCAGTGGACGACAACTAATTGGCAATAAGAAATTGCCCATTCGCTTGATAACCAGCAATTTGTCTGCCTAATTGGGGGGCGGGCTAATTGGGGGGCGGGTTTTTAACCCGCGGCAGCAGCAGGCTTGAACATCTACTTATAGTCGCTAAGCGACCATAAGCAACATGCTGCTGCCGCGGGTTGAAAACCCGCCCCCCAATTAGGCAGACAAATTGCAGTTTTTTCGACTTTCATTTTGCATTGCGCTCGCCTTGCACTCTCTTTAGATAAGATAGGCTGCGGCTCGGCAATGCAAAATAAAAGTTTTTCGACTTTCATTTTGCATTGCGCTCGCCTTGCACTATCTTTGCATACTATTAATAATAGTATATAAGCATAATTTATGCAAAATAACGAAGTTGTAAAACAGATAAATAGTTATGCGATGCGTGACGGCATAACGTTGGGAGTGTTTGGTATCGTTTCGTTAGTGGCCTTTAAGTGGTCATTCTCGTTGCCAGGATTGTCAACACTGTTTAGCATTATGCTGTTGGGTACTCCTGTGTTTGCTACCTATTTAACCCTCCGTTTCAGAAACGACGTGACGGAAATGGGCGAGGAATTTGCCTTCTTGCGTGGCTTCTTGCACGCACTGTTTACGGGCTTTTATGCCTCGATATTAGTAGCAGTGGTAGTGTTCGTTTATCTGCAATATTTTGACCATGGTGCCATATTTGCTGCTTATGGCCGTTCGATTGATACACCCGAAATGCAGCAGTATCTGTTGCAGTCGGGAATGGACGCGCAGTTGAGTGAACTATCGGGTGGACATGGTGTGCAAGGATTGGTGAATGCCTTGCAAAGTTTAGGTGCTTCTACCTATTCAGCTTTGTCAATCTATTGTTCCATGATATTCGGCCCTGTAATAGCAGCTATCATAGGCCTTGTGGCGCGTCGTGGATAAAAGAAGTGGAAGAAAATAAAAGAGAAAAGAATACATATATAGTATGGATTATAAATATGACATTTCGGTCGTAGTGCCTTTGTTTAATGAGGCAGAGAGCTTACCCGAACTCTATGCGTGGATAAAGCGCGTAATGCAAGCCAATGGCTTCTCTTTTGAAATCATTTTTGTAAACGATGGCAGTACGGATAGTTCGTGGCAAGTGATAGAGTCGTTTGCAGCGGACGATCCTCATGTGCACGGCATTAAGTTTCGCCGCAACTACGGCAAGAGTCCTGCCTTGTTCTGCGGATTTCGTGCAGCAAAGGGACGCGTCGTTATAACCATGGACGCTGACTTGCAGGACTCGCCAGACGAGATACCTGGACTCTATCGCATGATTACGGAGGACGGATTCGACCTCGTGTCGGGTTATAAGCAGAAGCGTTATGACCCTCTGTCGAAAACGATTCCTACCAAACTCTTCAATGCTACAGCGCGTAAGGTGAGTGGTATACACAACTTACACGACTTCAACTGTGGCTTGAAAGCCTATCGCAATGAAGTGGTGAAGAATATAGAGGTGTATGGCGAGATGCACCGTTATATACCTTATTTAGCTAAGAATGCAGGTTTTGACAAGATTGGCGAGAAGGTCGTACATCACCAAGCACGAAAGTTTGGTAAAACGAAATTTGGCGGACTAAACCGTTTCGTTAATGGCTATCTTGACTTGCTTTCACTGTGGTTCTTAAATAGCTTTGGCCTAAAGCCTATGCACGTGTTTGGCTTCTTGGGCTCAATCATGTTCTTCTTAGGCTTTGTGGCTTGTGTGGTAGTAGGAGCCGTTAAGTTGGTTCACCTCTATACAGGTTCGCCAGCACCTTTAGTAACAGACAATCCTTACTTCTACATCGCCTTGACCATGATGATACTTGGCACACAACTGTTTGTAGCAGGTTTCTTAGGCGAATTGGTAAGCCGCAACGCAGCAGGACGTAATGACTACCAGATTGAAAAAGAAATTTAAAGGGCAGGTTGACGCGATGCATAAACTCGTAAGTGTTGTTATAAGTCTGTTTGCAGCGGCCGTATGCTTCACAGCCTGTTCGAATATAGACTGTCCACTTGATAATGTCGTGCGCATGCAAGTGGGCATCTATTCATACGAAACGCGCAGTGCGCTAACGCTGACGGATCAATTGAGCGTGACTCCTGCGGGGCGTGACACGTTGTTGCTGAATAGTGCTACCAATATAAGTAGCTTCCTCTTGCCTTTAAAGGAGGGCGGTGAGCGTGATACGTTGTTGCTCCACTTCTCTAATTCTGAAGGGTTGGCGGCGCAAGACACCTTATTTATTACGCATAAGCCGCAACCTCACTTTGAGTCATTAGACTGTCCTTGTTCCGTATTTCAAACGATAACAGCTGTGCGTGCCACATCGCACCCCTTATCAGAAATGCCACTAACGGTAGATAGCGTGTCGTTGGTGCGCAGCATAGTAAATTATGATGATGTTGAAAACGTTCGTATCTTCCTTCGTTCTACTACTCGCAAGTAGTCAACTGGTGTTTGTGCCTTGTCAGGCTCAAAAGCGGGGTGGGGTGGCAAGTGAAGATACGGTAACGACACCTGTAACTTCAAAGGACGCCCCTATACGAGGCGTGCAATATGCCTCGGCAGAGGAAGCCGCTGCAGCGTTGGCTGCTCAAAAGCGCTTGCCACTTATAGCAGGGGTAAGTGTGAGCACAGACGTGTGTGGTATGATAATGGCAGCTTGTACTCCTTATGGACAGTATGAGGCTGCGGCAAGGCTCAATATGCGCGGTCGATATTTTCCCGTAGTTGAGGTTGGTATGGGTGTGAGCAATCATACCAATGAGTCTACCGACTTACATTATAAGGTGCATTCACCCTATTATCGTGTGGGGCTTGACTACAACGTAGCCAAGAACGCGCGTGCGCAAGGGCGCATCATGGTCGGTGTGCGTTATGCCTTTACTACTTATAAGTATGACGTCGATGGGCCTGATCGCGTTGATCCTGTTTATGGCACTTCAATGCCGTTTGTGTATAAAGGCATTCGGGGTACTAACCATTGGGCAGAAGTCGTATTGGGGCTTGAGGCACGTGTATGGAGTGTACTCCATTTAGGTTGGAGCGTGCGCTATCGTATGCGAATCTACAATCGACGAACGGCCGTTGATAATGCGTGGTACGTGCCTGGATATGGCAAAAACGATACGCACGCTTTGGGCGGAACGTTTAATGTAATTATTGATATTTAAATTCGGTGACGAGTTAATAGGTAAACAGAGAATTGCGCTTCGTAAAATCTAATGCTTGATAAGTAGGTGTTAAAAATTAGTTGATATGAATTGGTGCAGTATTTCGTTCGCTTTCGCGCACCTTTTCTCGCCATGGCAAAATGAAAGCAAGCTTTCTTTTGCTCATCTGGCTTAACGAAAAGGTTCAGAAACATAGGTTGAAGAGGGAGCGTAGCGGGCTACGTGACCGATGAAACCTATGTTTCTGGGCGAAAGAATGCGCCAAGGCATATCGACTAATTCGGAACATGATTAATATAAACTAATTTTTAACACCTACTTATAGTTTGCCTGTTAACTCGTCTGCTTGTAAAGGAAAGGTATATGAAGAAAAGAATTATAGGCGGAGTGTTTCTCGCTCTTTTGATAATCGCAACAGTATGGATAGTGCAGTTCAGAGGTACAGCTACGCTACGAACGGCTGAAGGTCCTATCTTTGGCACGACTTACCATATTAAGTACGAAGCCAGTGAAGCACTTGATAGTGTGATATTGGCAGAACTGAAACGTGTCGATGCCAGCCTTTCGGTGTTTAATCCTTTAAGTACAATTTCGAAGATTAATGCTGGGGAAACGCAGCGTGTAGACTTCATGATGTATGATGTGTTACAAAAGGCACGTAAGGTGAGTGAGGCTACAGAGGGAGCTTTTGACGTAACGGTAATGCCTCTCGTAAATGCTTGGGGCTTTGGTTTTAAGAAGGGGACGTTTCCGACTGATACTCAAGTGGATTCTTTGCGAAGGATTGTAGGTTTTCATCATATAACGTTGACAACTGATAGCCTCTTAAAGAAAGACAACGCAGAGGTAATGATAGACTGTGGCGCAATAGCCAAAGGATATGGTGTAGACCGCGTTGCCAAAGTGTTGCGCGATCATGGTGTGCGTAATTATATGGTCGAGATTGGGGGCGAAGTAGTGACCAAAGGACGTAACCCCGAAACGCACAAGAGCTGGCAAATAGGAATTAGTAAACCTGTTGATAACGCGAATGAGAGTGGAAGTGGTGAACTGCAGACCGTCTTGAGTCTTGAAAATTCGGCTCTGGCTACAAGTGGCAATTATCGCAATTATTACGAGCGCGGCGGACGTAAGTACGCACATACGATTGACCCTCGTACTGGACGTCCCGTGCAACATTCTCTGCTGTCAGCCACCGTGTTGGCTCCTGATTGCGCTACGGCCGATGCTTATGCTACGGCTTTCATGGTATTGGGATTGGATGGGGCAAAAAAGGTATTGTCAGCACATAAAGAACTGCATGCTTATTTGATCTATGCCGATGAGCAAGGCCACTTGAAAACGCTTGAACTTTAAAGAAAGATGAGTACGTCGCTTTTCTCAAACCGCTTATTACTTGTTTCGCTGTTTCAAGGCTTTAGCCGTTTGGACTTCTTGGACATCGTAGAGAAAGTGCCGCTTGACTTCCAGACCTATAAGCAGCGCGAAACGATTGTGCGGCAAGACGAAGATGGTAAGTCGCTTTGTATCTTATTAGGGGGCGAGGTGGAGGTGGAGGTCGAAAGTCCAGAACATACTTATCGCTTGGTCGAAAGGATACGTGCTCCGTGGGTGATTCAACTCGAAAGTCTGTTTGGACTGCACAATCGCTATACGCGCTCGGTTAGAGCGTGCGAAGAAGCGCAAGTAGTGCGTATAAGTAAACAGAGCGTGCGCCAATTATTGATGCGTTATCCAGCGTTTCAGATAAATTATTACAATGCGTTGAGTACGTATGCACAACGTCTGTCAAGTCTTCAGTGGCAACAACGATATGAACGACTTGATGAACGCTTCCTGTTTTTTATGCAGCGTCGCGTACTGCGTCCAACGGGAAGTAAAAGGTTGTATGTCCTAATGGAAGTGTTGGCTCATGAGTTGGGTGCAACGCGCTTGCGTGTGTCGCAAATGTTGTCGGTATTGGCGAAGCGGCAAGTGTTGACTTATTCGCGTGGAGTTATTATAATCCCTTCGTTTGAAGCGCTTGTAATGGCTGTGCAAGTAAAGAAGTAAAGCGAGATAGATTAATGAGGGGAAATGTTAAGTCAAGTTTTCTTTTACTTTTCTTTTTTACTCCATAAAAATAATATACTTTTGCAGTACAAACTACTCATCACAAAATAAATTAAAACAAGTGTCATGAAAAAGACCATTCTTGTTACTGGTGGTACAGGCTTTATTGGCTCACATACCACGGTAGAACTGCAAAACGCAGGCTACAATGTAGTAATCATTGATAATCTGTCAAATTCAAAGGCTGACGTTGTAGATGGTATCGAAAAGATTACTGGCATTCGTCCCGCTTTCGAACAAGTAGATTGCTGCGACCTGCCTGCATTGGAAGGTGTCTTCAAAAAATATCCCGAGATTACTGGTATTATTCACTTCGCTGCGTCAAAGGCTGTAGGTGAAAGTGTGCAGTTGCCTTTGAAGTATTATGAAAATAACTTGCTCTCTTTGATCAACTTGCTTAAGTTGATGCCTAAGTACGACGTGAAGGGTATTATCTTCTCTTCTTCTTGCACCGTTTATGGTCAGCCCGATCCTGAGAACCTGCCCGTTACAGAGCAAGCTCCTATCAAGAAGGCTGAAAGTCCTTATGGTAATACGAAGCAAATCAACGAAGAGATTATTCAGGACTACGTACATAGTGGTGCTAAGATTAGCGCTATCATCTTGCGCTACTTTAACCCGATTGGTTCACACCCAACAGGTATCATCGGTGAAATGCCTAATGGTGTACCCGCCAACTTGATTCCTTACCTTACACAGACAGCTATGGGCATTCGTCCTTGCTTGAAGGTGTTCGGTGACGATTACGATACTCCTGATGGCTCTTGCATTCGTGACTACATCTACGTACTCGACCTTGCAAAGGCTCACGTTGCAGCTATGGCACGTATCGTAGAGGATAAGAATACTGATCCCGTTGAAATCTACAACGTAGGTACTGGTCATGGCGTAAGCGTACTTGAATTGATTAAAACCTTTGAAAAGTGCACTGGTGTTAAGTTGAACTACGAGATCGCTCCTCGTCGTGAAGGCGATATCGAGAAGGTTTGGGGTAATGTAGACAAGGCTAACAAGGTGCTCGGTTGGAAGGCTGTTCATACCCTTGAAGAGGCTTTGACTTCAGCTTGGAACTGGCAACAGAAGTTACGCGAACGTGGTGTAATGTAATTTAGTACCATAAGTTCGTTTTGAAAATAAGAGGTCGTAGGTCGGAAAGCTCTGTCATGTGATAGGACGTTCGCCTACAACCTCTTTTCTTATTTCATTTATTTTCTTCCTTTCTAAAACGTAGAACATTTTGCAACCCTATTATTTGCTTGAAGAAGCTAAACTTCGTAAGAACTTAACACTGATTAAAAGTATAGCTGACGAGGCTGGTGTGGAATTTATACTTGCTTTTAAGGCTTATGCATTGTGGCGTACTTTCCCTATTTTTAGAGAATACATTAGTCACACGACTGCTTCGTCGCCTTACGAAGCGCGTTTGGCTTTTGAAGAGTTTGGCTCAAAGGCGCATACCTATTCACCTGCGTATGAAGACGATACGTTTGATACGATATTGAAATGTTCCAGTCATGTGACGTTTAATTCTTTGTCGCAGTTTGAACGTTTTAAGGATAGAGTAGTAGCTTATGGTGATGCTGCTCCCAGTATGGGCTTGCGCATTAATCCTGAGCATAGTGAGATTGAAACAGAATTGTACGATCCTTGTGCTCCTGGGTCGCGTTTCGGTGTGTTAGCCTCGCAACTGCCCGAGCAACTTCCTCAAGGGATAGAAGGTTTTCATTGCCATTGTCATTGCGAAAGTTCGGCTGAAGCATTACAACATACGTTGGGGTGGATAGAACGAAAGTTTGGGCCTTGGCTTGACCAGGTGAAGTGGTTGAACTTAGGCGGAGGCCATTTGGTAACGCGCAAGGGGTACAACGTGTTGCTACTTATCGACATATTAAAAGAGTTTAAGGCTGTACACCCGAATTTGCAATTAGTATTGGAGCCAGGGTCAGCCTTTGCATGGCAAACGGGGCCACTCGTTTCGCAGGTGGTTGACATAGTAGAAAATAATGGTATCAAGACGGCAATATTGAATGTTAGCTTTACGTGTCACATGCCCGACTGCTTAGAGATGCCTTATCACCCAGCAGTACGTGGCGCTGAAACGATAGAGAATGCACGTGAACTGGGTGTTGAAAAGGACGATTGTGTTTATCGCCTAGGAGGAAATAGTTGTTTGAGTGGCGACTATATGGGTTGCTGGCGTTTCGCTGCTCCATTAAAGGTAGGCGATGAGATAGTGTTTGAAGACATGATACACTATACGACCGTAAAGACGAATATGTTTAATGGTATACATCACCCATCCTTAAAGCTACAACACCTTGACGGGAGCATAGAGACTTTGCGTAGTTATTTGTACGAGGACTATCGCGATAGAATGGACTAATGATATAAAGAAAGGTTTGTGAGAATGAATGCCCATGTTTTTTTACCACAAGGTATGCCTTGCGTTGATGTGCTACGAACGTCTACTTATTCCTTGTGCGATTGGCAAGGGGTAGGAGAGTGCTTGCGTGTGCTCTTTTTAAATTTGATGCCCGTAAAGGTTGATACGGAATTAGACATCGCGCGAGTTTTAAGCCTTTGTACAAATCGAAGGGTACAGATATTGCCCATGAAGATTAAGGGACAAACTTATAAGACAACGCCTATGGAACACATGGAGCAGTTGTATCTTGACTTCGAACATTTTGTTCCTTATCAGTTTGATCGCTTGATTATCACGGGTGCTCCCTTGGAACAGATGCCATTTGAGGAAGTTCGCTATTGGCCGCAGTTGCAGCAGATTATGCATTGGGCCGACGAACACGTAGAGCGTACCTTATATATATGTTGGGCTGCGCAAGCTGGATTATATGAACATTATGGCATAAACAAGTATGCGTTGGCGGATAAGATGTTTGGCATATTTGATCAACGTGTGCTTTGTCCTGATTCGTTCTTAATGCGTGGGCTTACTCCCTCTTTTAAAATGCCCAATTCGCGTCACACCGCTGTGAGTCAGATAGACGTAGAGCAAGCACATGATAAAGGGCTGCAACTTATCGCGGCAAGCAATGAGAGTGGAGTAGGGGTAATGGCTACGCTTGATGGTCGTCGCACTTTTATTGTGGGCCATTTAGAGTATGCTGCCGATACGCTTGATAAGGAATATAAACGCGATTTGAGTAAAAACTTGCCGATTAAAGCTCCATTACATTACTATAATAAGGAAGGACGAATATCGTTCTCATGGCAAAGTGATGCGGCCAAATTCTATCGAAATTGGCTTGAATAGGCGTTTGTTAGAGGCAAAATAGTTGTTTTCTTGAGGTTTTTTGCAAAAAAAACGAGGAAAAGTTTTGGTACTTTCAAAAAGTGTTGTACCTTTGCACTCGCAAAACAGAAATAACGGCTCCTTAGCTCAACTGAATAGAGCATTTGACTACGGATCAAAAGGTTATAGGTTTGAATCCTATAGGAGTCACTCTTTCGGGAGTGAGGTTATTGAGGTTTAATAAGATATGGCTCCTTAGCTCAACTGAATAGAGCATCTGACTACGGATCAGAAGGTTATAGGTTTGAATCCTATAGGAGTCACTCTTAAATGGTACGGCTCCTTAGCTCAACTGAATAGAGCATTTGACTACGGATCAAAAGGTTATAGGTTTGAATCCTATAGGAGTCACTCTTGAAATGCATGAAGCAAATCATTGTTTGCGGAAATAGCTCAGTTGGTAGAGCACAACCTTGCCAAGGTTGGGGTCGCGAGTTCGAGTCTCGTTTTCCGCTCACATAACACTTTTTACTTTCGTGTTCTTGCCCAGGTGGCGGAATGGTAGACGCGCTAGTTTCAGGTACTAGTGTTAGCAATGACGTGCAGGTTCGAGTCCTGTTCTGGGCACGAATCATGTACGAATTAAATGAATACAATCTGGAGAGGTGGCGGAATTGGTAGACGCGCTACTTTGAGGGGGTAGTGACAATTGTGTCGTGGGAGTTCGAGTCTCCTCCTCTTCACTTGTAATGTTTAAAAATACGCAATGCGGAAATAGCTCAGTTGGTAGAGCACAACCTTGCCAAGGTTGGGGTCGCGAGTTCGAGTCTCGTTTTCCGCTCTTAATCGAAGGTAGCCTTGCGATATGTTCGCTTGGGCTACCATTTTATTTTTAATGCCATTTGTTCTCTCTTTGATTTACTATAATATGGCTTTTATGGAATGGGGCTGCCGATAGAGAGAACGTTTCTTTTATTATATATCACGCATATTATGAATATTTACGCTCGCTATTTTAATCAAGAGGCTTTAGTACACGACTACGACGAGTTAATGGGGTTTCTTTCGTCTATTCCTGAGATAATGGTAACGCAACGCATGGAAGAGGATGTTAAGGCTTATGTTGATAGTGATATGCCTTACCCAAAACGTTACAAAATCCGCCCTCGCGTTTATTTTATCCTAATCAAAACCAATGCGCAGTCAATGGAGGAGTTTAAGGCTAATCATCGTGAGAATGGTGATGATAATGCAACTCAACCTTCTAATAATGATATGCGTCAGTATATGATTCCTGAGCCTGCTTTTAATAAGAAAGACCTTAAGTTAGCTCAGCTGTCAGAGGAACGTTCAGGTTGGTATTTGGGTACAATCGTTTTTAAGCGTGTAATTCAAATAGCTGGCACTACAAAGTTTCGTTATCAAGACACTACATTCCAAGCATACGTTCGTGCGAACTCAGGACAGGAATGTTATGAACGAATTATTGAGCACTTAAAGAATCGTTCTGAAATCGATTTGCGTAGCCAATTTCCCTCAGCGCGTGGCAACAACTTCACGTTTGAGTATGTTGGTAATGTGCTTCCCACTGAAGGAGAGGAAGACTAGTAGCCTGTAAAGTCTAAAAGTTGACAAACTACTATATTCCCAATAGTAATCGACTGCACATAGTTTGTATTTACAAGTTATTGAATATCAGTTGATTATCTTGTATATGTTGTATGTTTTTTGTACCTTTATATTTGATTATCAATTACTTGCAATCAACTATGCCGAAGCAAAAATATACCATAACTCAAGTTTTTCTCTAAAAAAGATTATGAGTATCCTAAGTAACATACGAAATCCCAATATTAGTTTTTCTATGTTACTTAGGATACTCATAATCTTTTTTAGAGAAAAACTTGAGCGAAATTATTTATGGCACATCTATAGCTGCTCAAGTGCATTAAGCTTGGGACTTGCATATAATTACTCGAGAGCACTATGATTGGTGGTATAATGAACGTATCAATAAAAATAACGAGGAAATAGGCTGGGGAGGCTACAAGTTTCCCGAGGCTATTGGTTACGAAAAGAGAATAGAATCAATAACATTAAAAAATAGAAAAATGAAACAATTAAGCGAATTAACAGGCTTATATTCTCTAAGCAAGACTCTGAGGTTTGAGTTGAAACCTATTGGCAAAACTTTAGAACATATAGAATCAAAGGGCCTTATTGCTCAAGACGAGCAAAGAGCCGAGGAATACAAAAAAGTTAAAGACATTATCGATCGCTACCACAAGAAATTCATCACCATGTGTCTCAGTGATTTTAAGTTCGAGCAAAATAGTCTTGAAACTTATGTAGCATTGGCTGAGGACACAAATAGAGACGAGAAATCCTTCGATGAAATCAAGAAAACACTCCGCAAGCAGATTGTTGAGACTTTCAAGAAGGGTGGGTCATATTCAGACTTGTTCAAAAAAGAACTCATTCAAAAACATCTTCCAGAAATTGTAACCGATGAGGAAGAGAAAAAGATGATAGCGAATTTCAGCAAGTTCACTACCTACTTCAATGGATTCAATGAGAACAGGAAAAATATGTATTCTGATGAAGACAAATCTACAGCTATCGCTTACAGACTCATTCATGAGAACCTACCGATGTTTGTAGATAACATGAAATCATTTAGTAGAATTGCAGATAGTGACGTACACCAGCATTTTACTGAAATAGAATCTTCGTTTTCTGAATATCTCGGTGTGGAGCATTTGGAAGGAATGTTCCAATTAGACTATTTCAGTGAAACCCTGACACAAGAACAGATTGCTGTCTATAACCATATCATTGGTGGCAGGGTACTGGAAGATGGCACAAAATTGAAAGGCATCAATGAATATGTGAACCTTTACAATCAGCAGCATAAGGACAGTCGGCTTCCTTTGTTAAAGCCCTTGTATAAGATGATATTAAGTGACAGAGTGGCATTACCATGGTTCCCATCTGAAGAGTTTGCCAGCGACGAGGAGATGATCGGAGCTATCAACGAGACTTACAATACTCTAAAAGATGTCTTGTCTATTGATGGCGATAGCAGTCTTCGCTGTTTACTTCTCAATATCAGCAGCTACGACATTAAACATATTTACATAGCCAATGACTTAGGGCTTACAGACATCTCGCAACAGATGTTTGGGCAGTATGATGTATATACATCTGCTATCAAACAAGAATTACGCACAACAAACGCGCCAACAGCCAAGGAACGTCGTACCCCAGAATTGTATGATGAGCGCATAAACAAATTGTTCAAATCCGCAAAAAGCTTCTCTATCGAGTATCTCAATTCATTGGTCGATTCTGAACACACAATTCAGAATTATTACAAACACTTGGGCGCTTATGACCGTAATGGAGAACAACGTGTTAACTTGTTTACCCAGATAGAAATGGCTTATGTTGCAACCAAAGAAATACTTTCAGGCAAACACGGAAATATCAGTCAATCTGATGCCGAAACCGCTATCATTAAGGGGCTTCTTGATGCTTTTAAGTCTTTGCAGCGTTTCATCAAGCCATTGCTTGGCAATGGCGAGGAGGCAGACAAGGACAATGAGTTTGACGCCAAACTACGCGAAGCATGGAATACTTTGGACATAGTAACACCTTTGTATAATAAGGTACGCAATTGGCTTACACGTAAACCATATAGTACGGAGAAGATTAAGCTCAATTTTGAAAATGCGCAATTATTGGGCGGATGGGATGTCAACAAAGAACCTGATTGCACATCTATTTTACTGAGGAAAAATGGCCTTTATTATCTTGCTATAATGAACAAGAAATATAATCATGCCTTTGATATTGACAATCTCCCCAATGATGGGGAATGCTATGAAAAGATAGACTATAAACTTTTACCAGGAGCAAACAAAATGCTACCAAAAGTATTCTTTTCCAAGTCAAGAATAAAAGAATTCGCGCCATCAGAAATAATAGTAAATGCCTACAAAAAAGGTAGCCACAAGAAAGGAGCAAACTTTAGTATATCTGATTGTAGAAGACTTATAGATTTCTTTAAGGCCTCCATTTCGAAGCATGAAGATTGGAAGAATTTCCCATTTTCTTTCTCTTCAACAGAGACATATGAAGATATCAGCGGATTTTATCGTGAGGTAGAACAACAAGGATATATGCTTGGATTCCGCAATGTATCGGAATCTTTCATCAAGCAGCTTGTTGACGAAGGCAAACTTTACTTGTTCCAAATATGGAACAAGGACTTCTCTGACTTTAGCAAGGGTACACCTAATATGCATACCCTCTATTGGAAGATGCTTTTTGATGAACACAATTTGGCGAATGTTGTCTATAAGCTCAATGGACAAGCAGAGGTATTCTATCGCAAAAGGAGTCTTGATGTAGCAAACACAACTATTCATAAGGCACATCAGCCTATTATGAATAAAAATCAAGAGAATAAAAAACGGCAAAGCACCTTTGATTATGATATAATCAAGAATCGTCGCTATACGGTAGATAAGTTCCAGTTCCATGTGCCAATCTCTATCAACTTTAAGGCCACAGGACGTGATAACGTCAACGACAATGTTCTTGACATAATTCGCAACGGCGGCATAAAGCACATTATCGGTATAGACCGTGGCGAACGCCATTTGCTCTATCTCTCTCTCATAGACCTAAAGGGAAACATTGTCAAGCAGATGACACTGAATGACATTGTGAATGAGTATAATGGTAATACTTATGCCACTAATTACAAGAATTTATTGGCCGAACGTGAAGGTAATCGTACCGAAGCTCGCAAAAACTGGAAGAAGATTGAGAACATTAAAGACATCAAGAAAGGCTATCTGAGTCAGGTTGTTCACATCATTAGCAAAATGATGGTGGAGTATAATGCGATAGTTGTACTTGAGGACTTGAATATGGGCTTTATGCGAGGCAGGCAAAAAATAGAGCGTAGTGTATATGAGCAGTTTGAGAAAATGCTGATAGACAAATTGAACTATTATGTTGATAAACAGAAGAATAGCGATGAGGCAGGAGGTTTGCTTCATGCCTTGCAGCTGACAAGCAAATTCGAGAGTTTCAAAAAGCTCGGCAAGCAAAGTGGTTGTTTATTCTATATTCCAGCATGGAATACGAGCAAGATAGACCCCGTTACTGGTTTTGTCAATCTCTTTGACACGAGATACACAAATGCTGACCAAGCACGAAAGTTTTTCTTTCAATTCGACTCTATTCGTTATAATGCCGATAAAGATTGGTTCGAGTTTGTATTTGATTACAACAAATTTACAGCTAAAGCCAAGGACACTCGTACAAAATGGACGCTTTGCACTTATGGAACTCGCATCCGTACTTTCCGCAATCCTGCAAGACTCAACCAGTGGGATAATGAAGAAGTTGTATTGACAGATGAGTTCAAAAAAGCTTTTGCAAATGCAGATATCAACATTCATGGAAATTTGAAAGAGGCCATCTGCTCATTGCAAGACAAGAAATATTTAGAGCCACTGATGTATCTCATGAAGCTGCTGCTACAGATGCGTAATAGCATTACGAACTCCGAAGTTGATTATCTGCTTTCGCCTGTCGCAGACGAAAATGGTACCTTCTATGACAGTCGTGTTTGTTCAGCTTCTCTTCCAAAAGATGCTGACGCAAATGGTGCATATAATATAGCCAGGAAAGGTCTTTGGGCAATCCATCAGATACAAGAGAGTCCTGCTGGTGATCGCCCCAACCTTGCCATTAAAAATAAGGATTGGCTCAACTTTGCACAACAAAAGCCATATATGAATGAGTGATTACATACCACTTTCAACATTGAATGACTTTATCTTCTGTCCATACTCCATATACTTGCATAGCGTGTATATGGAGGCGGACGAAGATTTGTATAAAGCCTTTCCGCAAACCAAGGGCACCATCGCCCACAAAGGTGTGGACGAGAAAAATGGTAGCACTCGTAAGAATGACATTATGTCACTCCCCGTTTATAGCGATGAACTGAAGATATCGGGTAAGATAGATGTTTATAAACAAGACAAGCACCTTCTTATCGAGCGAAAGAACAATCTTAAACGTATCTTTCGTGGGCAGATATACCAGCTTTGGGGGCAATACTTCTGCATGAAAGAAATGGGATATGAGGTGGATAAGCTTGCATTCTACGAAATCTCCACACACAAGATGATTGATGTGGAGTTGCCTGGAGATTTAGACAAGTTAGAACTGATTGGATTTATCAAGCAATTCAAAGAGTACAATCCTGCTTCTATGATGCTTAAAGTCAATCCAAACAAATGCATGCATTGCATCTATTGCAATCTTTGCGACAAAACAGATACTGACAATGTTTACACATAAGGATATAGAAATGAGAACCATCTTTGTGGTGAATTGCATCGAACATAATCGAAGCCTTAGAGTAAATAATGGCGAATTGATGTTAGAGGAACTTGGTGAAGATAAGAAGGAAACACTCACCAAGTTTCCCTTCCAAAAACTATTAGCTCTTTTTATTATCGGTCATATTACTGTTACAACCCCACTCATCGAGAAATGTAAGAAATATGGGGTTGCTCTTGTCGTAATGAAACCCAATCTTCGTCCTGTTTTCTTTTGGGCTAATTCTGCTGAGGCAAACTACCTACTGCGGAAACGCCAATTTGATTATAGAACAGAAGATTTGACTGTGGCAAAAGCAATAGTATATAATAAGGTGTTAAACCAAAAGTCTACTTTGCTGAAGACGCGTAAGAAAGACGAATTGACAATAAATGCCTTGGAACTATGCGAAGCGTCGCTTAGCACCTTGTTAAACACAACAGACTACAACCAACTGATGGGGTTGGAAGGAACAATTGCCAAATCATTTTTCTCTGCCTATTTTCAGAATCAAAATTGGAAAGGAAGACACCCCAGAATGAAAAGTGATGTTATTAATGTCACCCTCGACATTGGTTACACTATATTGTTCAACTTTATGGAATGTTTTGTTCGTATGTTTGGTTTTGACTTGTATGTAGGAGTATATCATAGACTATGGTTCAAAAGAAAATCCTTAGTTTGCGATTTAGTAGAACCATTCCGTTGCCTTATTGATCATGCTACATTGCTGGCATTCAATAGAAAGCAATTTTCTGAAAAGGACTTTACGCTAATCAAACAAGAGTATCGTCTGAAATATGAGAAATGTGCTGATTATTATAAAGTATTCTATGATACATTAATCGCTCATAAAACGGACTTTTTCAAGTTCGTCCAGCAATATTATCGTTGTTTCATGGGATGTAAAACAGTTAAAGATTATCCGTTATTTAAATTCTAAGTTTCATGGTAATCGTGAGTTACGACATATCAGATGATAAGATGCGCACGAATTTTTCAAAAATGCTAAAAAAGCACGGTGCCATCCGTTTACAATTATCCGTATATGAAGTTGTAAATACAAAGAGGATCATGGATAACCTTGTCGCTAAGATAGAGGCATATTCAAGGCACTTTACTTTTGATGACAGTGTTATCATATTTGATGTGAACTCAGACAAATTAACCAAATATGGCAATGCCATTCATAGAGATCAGTCTGTCGTTTATTTTTGAAAGAACAAACCTGCGTCTGTATACAAATTGATCATTTCTCGCAAATAGCTGAAAATTAACATGTTATGTTTGCTTTATATCGCTCTCTTTTTTTAAGGGGGGGATAAGATCCCTAAAAATAGGATCCTTAAAATGACTGTATATAAAGGATTCTTCGTAACTTTACATTCGATAAGAGGCTAATAAGCCAAATGAATTTCTACTATTGTAGATAGGTCTATGTTGGTCATGGTCATGATGATGGCTAATAAGCCAAATGAATTTCTACTATTGTAGATTTGATTCACACCCTTTTATATTATATATATAGGCTAATAAGCCAAATGAATTTCTACTATTGTAGATCTTGAATAACATGAAAGAGTACGACCAGAGGCTGGCTAATAAGCCAAATGAATTTCTACTATTGTAGATAGTATCAACGCACACATCACGAGATCGCCGGGCTAATAAGCCAAATGAATTTCTACTATTGTAGATAAGTACATCATACATAAGTATTTATTTGGGCTAATAAGCCAAATGAATTTCTACTATTGTAGATCAACTGCTCTTTTGAGCCTTTAAACCCTCGGCTAATAAGCCAAATGAATTTCTACTATTGTAGATCGGTGTAGCCTTCTACGTTGTTTGCCGCGGGCTAATAAGCCAAATGAATTTCTACTATTGTAGATGACATAAGCCGCCCAGCTCTTTTACGCGGCTAATAAGCCAAATGAATTTCTACTATTGTAGATCGTCTATCTCTCGGTTGCTCTATGCCCTCGGCTAATAAGCCAAATGAATTTCTACTATTGTAGATATTATAGCCTACAATTTTAATCACTGATTGGCTAATAAGCCAAATGAATTTCTACTATTGTAGATCTCGAGGCAAAAGGGCTTCTCCATATTCAGTGGCTAATAAGCCAAATGAATTTCTACTATTGTAGATAATAATGATAATACAAATGTTATTATTTGGGGCTAATAAGCCAAATGAATTTCTACTATTGTAGATTACGTTTATATTGCAAGACACTTCCATAGGCTAATAAGCCAAATGAATTTCTACTATTGTAGATCAGACGTTGACGCACAGAGCGGCACGGCGGCTAATAAGCCAAATGAATTTCTACTATTGTAGATGAGAAGGCTGTTCACTATCTTTTGTTCGGCTAATAAGCCAAATGAATTTCTACTATTGTAGATGACGTGCCATCTGTGGCGAGCTGAGAGAGGGCTAATAAGCCAAATGAATTTCTACTATTGTAGATCGCTCGCGTTCGCTCGTCCGTTATTCAGGCTAATAAGCCAAATGAATTTCTACTATTGTAGATTGAATAAATGCGCAGCTGCCGAAGAACAAGGGCTAATAAGCCAAATGAATTTCTACTATTGTAGATAATAGCATGATTTTAACTTATTAGTAGGGCTAATAAGCCAAATGAATTTCTACTATTGTAGATCACTTCTGCTTTTCTTCGCGTTTAAAGTCGGCTAATAAGCCAAATGAATTTCTACTATTGTAGATCACCTCTGGAGTCTTGCACCCTTGCGCCGGGCTAATAAGCCCAATGAATTTCTACTATTGTAGATTGCCCATAGGTCTATCAGTCCGTTAGGTGCGGCTAATAAGCCAAATGAATTTCCACGGTAAGCGGCACAAGGGCAAACAACCCTTAAACAAGACTTGCCTTTTTGCTTATGCCACCCCAAGTCACCCATTTTAATTACGTAATTCATTGATTTTCGACATGCGCTATATGATGGTGCAGAAAAGTAATGAAGTAAAGGAAGGGCACGTTTTTACACATAAAAGCGCAAATTGTTTATATTGAGGCACGAATTGTAAAAAAAAATCTGTACTTTTGCAGGCGAAACATCAAGAGCAGTTGCTACGCAGCATTGATTTGCTGATGGTGGCAAACTCACCAACCGAGTTTACAGGAACCACGGTGGTTAAGGTACGATGTGGAAGTTTCCTATATTCATTAAAACACTTCAAACATTTCCTGACATGAACAACAATTCTCTTTACGCAGATTTTGCTGCGCGTTTTGCGAAGGCTTCACTTCAATCTCTCATTGACTCTTTTAACGCACAAGTAGGCTGCAGGGGCTGGGGTTCAGCTCGTGCTTGCCATGACGTGGCACTTATTGACGAACTGAAACGACGGGGCATTGACCTTTCGGCCATTAGCCAGGGTGGCGGCACGTCGTTTGCTCACAAGGTGACACTTGACATTGACGGACAAAAGTTTGTTATTGCTGGCTAATGGGTGGTCAAGAGGCCTAAAAAGGCACTGACATTAGTCTGACTCTACAATTATAGGAAAATCCCTTCCACATCGTCTGCTCTTGATGTGGAAGGGATTTTGCGTGTACTTATTCCATATCCTCTTGTAAGTCATTCATACACAATGCTTATATGCTTGAAAGATTTATTTGCGTGTTTGGGATTAATCCAGACCCACAAGCTATTGAAAAACTTTTCAAAGAACTCATTTTATTTACTGCTAAAGCTGCTTAGGCTTGGCTAATTTTTTAACGAAATGTTGTCAAAATGTAAGCTAACTTATCTGTTCACTGAATAAAATCTAAAAAAAAAGGCAAGAAAAAGCATTGTGTAAGAGAAATACTTTATATCTTTGCATTGTGAAAAGGGTGTTAAGCGTTTGTTTACCTATTATCACATAACACATTAACTAACTTGAAACTTTTTGAACCATGTGCGGCATTGTATCCATCTTTAATATTAAAGAACAAACACCAGCGTTGCGTAAACAGGCGCTTGAGATGAGTAAGAAGATTCGTCATCGCGGCCCTGATTGGAGTGGAATTTATTGTGGTAAAAGTGCTATATTATGCCACGAACGTTTGTCGATTGTTGATCCACAAAGTGGAAAACAACCGCTTTTCGCTCCCGACCACCATCAAGTGTTGGCAGTGAATGGTGAAATATATAATCATCAAGAATTGCGTAAGCGATATGCTGGGCGGTATGAGTTTCAAACAGGCTCGGACTGTGAGGTGATATTGGCATTGTATCGTGATAAAGGCATTCACTTCTTAGAAGATTTAAATGGAATATTTGCCTTTGCGCTTTACGATGAGGAGAAGGACGACTTCTTGATAGCTCGTGATCCTATTGGCGTTATACCTTTATATATAGGTCATGATAAGGAAGGTAAGGTATATTGCGCTTCAGAGCTAAAGGCGTTGGAAGGCTTTTGTGACGTTTACGAGCCATTTTTGCCTGGTCATTATTATTTAGGCTCAGAGGGGAAAATGGTAAAGTGGTATCAGCGCGATTGGGAAAACTACGATAATGTGAAAGACAATGCTGCTTCTGTCAAGGAGGTGCATGATGCGCTTGAAGCTGCTGTGAAGAGACAATTGATGAGTGACGTGCCTTATGGTGTGTTGTTGTCAGGTGGCTTAGATAGCTCTGTAATATCTGCCGTAGCCAAGAAGTTTGCAGCGCGACGTGTAGAGACGGATAGTACACAAGATGCTTGGTGGCCCCAGTTGCACTCGTTTGCAGTAGGTTTAAAGGGCGCTCCTGATTTGGCGAAGGCCAGAGAAGTGGCCGATTATATTGGCACTATTCATCATGAAATAAATTATACTATACAAGAAGGACTTGACGCGGTGCGTGATGTGATATATTATATCGAAACGTATGACGTAACCACTGTGCGTGCTTCCACTCCGATGTATTTGTTGGCTCGCGTAATCAAGTCAATGGGTATAAAGATGGTGCTCTCGGGCGAGGGTGCTGACGAAGTGTTTGGAGGGTATTTGTACTTTCATAAGGCGCCTAATGCGAAGGCTTTCCATGAAGAGACGGTACGTAAATTGTCGAAATTGTATTTGTATGACTGCTTGCGTGCCAATAAGAGCCTTTCGGCTTGGGGCGTTGAAGGTCGCGTACCCTTCTTAGACAAGGATTTCTTGGACGTTGCGATGCGCTTAAATCCTGAAGCAAAGATGTGCCCAGGTCATACAATTGAAAAGAAAATAGTGCGTGAAGCCTTTGCTGATATGTTGCCCGAAAGTGTAGCTTGGCGTCAAAAGGAACAATTCTCGGATGGTGTAGGCTATTCGTGGATAGATACGCTAAAGGAAGTTACGGCTGCGGCAGTAAGTGATGACGAAATGGCACATGCGGCTGAACGTTTTCCGATTAATACGCCGATGAATAAGGAAGAGTACTATTATCGTTCCATATTTGAGGAATACTTCCCCAGTGAGAGTGCTGCTCGAAGTGTTCCCAGCGTTCCGAGTGTGGCCTGCTCGACGGCTGAAGCTTTGGCTTGGGATGAGTCCTTTAAGAACGTAAATGACCCGAGTGGACGTGCCGTAACTGGTGTTCACGAGGAAGCTTACGAAAAGTAAAAATACCAACCATATATACATAAGACTTGACTAAACTTATATAATGTTATTTTGGTTGATCTGTCCGCTGCACGCACCAATGGGTGAATGTGTGGCGGATTTTTTCGTCTTGACTTTAGAATAGTTCCCTAATTAGATGCTTTGCTGCTGCGATAGGGTGATAGAGCAGCATTCTTGGACCTGCCCATGACATGACGGCCTTAATGCGGAGCCGCATATCAGAACGGTAACAGTGTATGGGACACTTTTGGCAGGTGGGTTTATTGTTGCCATATTTGCAGTGCGACAGACGAAGGTGTGCGTAATTGAGTAGTTCTTGACATTGTGCACAGAGTGTATGGTTACCTTCTTTCTTTTGACAGTAAAGGCGAATCATTTGTTCGATTACGCGCTTTTCTTCGTTTATCCTTTGCATAGATGTGTAGTTTAAGTGTGTGTTAAAGGGGGTGTTCTAAAAGTTCGCTTTCGCGCACCTTTTCTCGCCATGGCAAAATGAAAGCAAGCTTTCTTTTGCTCATTTGGCTTAACGAAAAGGTTCACTTTCGTGCACCTTTTCTCGCCATGGCAAAATGAAAGCAAGCTTTCTTTTGCTCATTTGGCT
>OBRR01000011.1_pt1 | contig 62474 bp, 41 predicted proteins | sample 1494901 | NCBI WGS metagenome assembly OBRR01 (sample SAMEA3360689, study PRJEB22359) | human gut metagenome | biome: ENVO:urban biome; feature: ENVO:human-associated habitat; material: ENVO:feces | place: Bangladesh | collected 2011
ACCCAGGGTGTCGCTTCGCTTGCCCTGGGCTATGTGCTCCATTGGGCTTTCAGCCCGCCCTTGCTAAATCCGAAACTTCAGTAACCTTATAATCGTCTAACCTCTTGACCTCAAACTAACAACCTAAAATCATGCGACGATTGATCCTCCTATTATCCTTCGTCTTGTCATCATGCTCACTTCTATGGGCGCAAGAAGTAAAGCACGTCAACGACTATTACTTTGATGCTGAGAAGGCATTTAACAAACAGCGTTGGGCTGAGGCGGATAGCTTGGCCAACCTTTATTGCTTAGTGTGTGAACGCGAACTTACTGACAAAATTAAAAGCTATCCTTATACACGCATGTTAGACCTTCGTGCGCATTGTGCCGCACGGGCCTTAAATTACGATGCTGCCATTACGTTAGAACAAAAGGCTGTTGACCTACGTCGACAAGCTACTGACTGTGAACAGCAACACATAGCCGTAGCACTCAATGAACTTTCGCTCTTCTATTCTTATAAGGGCAATTATGATGAAGCCATTCGTAAGTCTGACGAGGCATTAAAGATATTGCGCGAGTCGTATGGTGAGAAGAATAAGTACTATGCCGTCACGTTGAGCAATATGGCCTCATTCCTTTCATCACGTGGTGACGAAGGAGACTTTCAACGAGCTGTAAAGTTGGGTGAAGAAGCAATCAAACACATACCCAAAGGGAGTGTCAATTATGCCAATGCCCTCAATTCGTTAGTCGTCTATTACGCACAGGTGGGTAGCTATACGAAATCAAATGAGTATGGCAAGAAAGCGGTCAACTTAGGCAAGAAGCGTTATGGTGAGCTATCGCTTGACAATGCAGCAATGCTCAGCAATCTGGCCGTGCGATTGGCTAATGTGCGCAATTACGAAAAGGCACTCGAATATGCTAATCTGGCGCGCTCTATCTATCAGCGCATGAATGCTACACGCCAGTTGGGATATACACGTTTGTTGGGCAATATGGCCTCGTTCTATGCCCAACTCGAGAAGAATGAAGAATGCCTTGCCTTACTCAACGAAGAGCTACCCCTGCTGCGCGAGTTAGTAGGTGAGTCCCACCCCGACTATGTGCGGTGCCACAGTGAACTATCGTCAGCCTATAGTCGCATGGGTAATTATGAAAAGGCTGAAGAAGTTGGGCAGTTGGCGCAACAAATCACCGACTCTACTACCCTCTCTGACCCTCGTTATGCGCAAGCCATGAGCCGAGAAGCCAATACATTGGCAATGAATGGCAAATTTGAGCGAGCTGTTGAAATGGAAAATCGTGCCTTGCAAGTGTTTACCAATCGACGCGATACACTCATGATGGGCAATTCTATTACCCAATTAGCTTACTATACCACGAGTCTGAAGGACTATGCTACGGCCAAGAATTATGCTCTCTCAGCGGTTCGTATTCTTGAGTCTAAAGACATGAGTCATTACCGCGCACAAGCCTATAACGTATTGTCTATCGTCTACTATTACACCCATGACTACGACAGTGCTTACGTCTATGGAGCAAAGGCCATTGATTGTTACGTGGCATTAAACGATACTGCCACGTCGGTTTATGCCAAGACGTTGGGCAACTTAGCGCTTTATAGTTCTTTGCGCAACGATCACGATCAAGCGGTACGCCTTTCGCAAAAGTCACTGCAAACGTTGCAGACGGCATTAGGAGAGTCTCACCCCGACAATGCTTCGCTGTATTACAACTTAGCCAGCTTTTACAATTTAGAGGGCGGCCACGCTGCCGATGTGTGCGACAATTACAGTCGCGCGCTTGAACTTCAGACCGACGTGATACGTAAAAACTTCTCCCACCAAACAGCCGTTGAACGTGAGAAGTTCTGGAACACCAAGAGCTACCTCTATCGCGTTGCCCCAAGTTTTGCTTATACCAACGATCAAGAGCCGCGTTTGATAGCCGATGCTTACAACGCCAAATTGTTTACGACGGGACTATTGCTCAATTCTGAGGTGAACTTTCATAAACTGCTGGCGCAGGTGAAGGACTCTGTGATGCTCGAAAAGTACAATCGTCTCGACCTTTTGCGTAAGGAAATTGACGCCTGTTACCAGTTGCCCGTGGCAGAGCGTGCTGAACGAGTAAAGGCAGCAGAAGCTGAGGCCGAATCTTTGGAGAAACAACTCGTAAAGGGGTGTAAGGCTTATGGTGACTTTATGAGCAATTTGAAAGTGGACTATAAGACCGTAGCCAGCCAGTTGGGGGATAAAGATGTAGCCATTGAGTTTGTCAACTTCGAAATGGCTAACCGAGGCACTACTTATGTAGCCTTACTTCTGCGTAAGGGGTGGGACGTTCCACTTATGAAGGTGCTCTTCAGCCAAAGCCAACTCGACACGCTGAATTATACGCATGGTAACTTTACCTCTGTTATGCGTGCACAGCGCGACATTAACCAAGTGTATGCAGACAAGCGACTTACTAATCTCGTGTGGGCGCCTATTTTGAGGGCATGCCCAGACGTGAAGAATATTTATTTCTCACCTTGTGGACTGCTTTATCAATTGGCCATAGAGTATCTGCCACTTACCGACTCTTGCTGCGTGTCCGACCGTTACAATTGCTACCGTCTATCATCAACGGCTACGGCGGGCCTTACGCACGAAGCGCGACCTATCACCAAGGCTGCTATCTATGGCGGTATCAATTACGAAACCGACCTCACTACGCTACAAACGCTTCACAATACACATGAGTGGCAGCAAGCAATGGACTATATCACCGACGTTGAGGACGTCGATTTGGCCCTCACCGACGAGGCTGACCAAATGCTTACGCGTGCGGGGTTCCACTATTTGCCAGGCACAAAGGTGGAGGCCGAAACGATAGGTGAGATACTTATGCAAAACGATGTGACCACGCTTATGCGTACAGATGACTATGCCACTGAAGAGTCCTTCAAAGCCCTCGGTGGACAAGACTTTTCGTTGCTCCACATTGCTACGCACGGCTTCTATTTCACGCCTGACGATATGAAACGTTCGTCGACAGCACGTGCCATACTTCAAGAGTCGGGTGGAGAAGACCAAAGTATGAGTTACGCCGGTCTGCTGCTTGCGGGAGCTACGACTGCACTCAAAACGCCCAACTTCCCTCGCGAACTCGAAGATGGCATTCTTACCGCACGCGAAATCTCTTTGCTTGACTTCCGTCAGCTCGACCTCGTAGTGCTTTCAGCTTGTAAGACAGGTGTGGGTGAGGTAAAAGAAGATGGCGTGTTCGGTCTGCAGCGTGCCTTTAAGAAGGCGGGGGCTAAAACCTTGGTGATGAGCCTTTGGAGTGTGAACGATGCCGCTACGGAACAGATGATGACTTCTTTCTACGCTCACCTCTCTGAAGGACTTCCCAAGCACGAAGCTTTCCGTCGTGCACAGAATGAGCTGCGTCAGCACCCTTCATTCAGCTCTCCCTCTTGTTGGGCTGCCTTCATCATGCTCGATAGTCAAGATTGATAGATTTTGATAAGTAGGTGTTAAAAATTAGTTGATATGAATTGGTGCAGTATTTCGTTCAGAAACATAGGTTGAAGAGGGAGCGTAGCGGGCTACGTGACCGATGAAACCTATGTTTCTGGGCGAAAGAATGCGCCAAGGCATATCGACTAATTCGAAACATGATTAATATAAACTAATTTTGAACACCTACTTAAACTGGGGCCTCTCCCCTACCCCCTCTCCCGTCGGGGAAAGGGTTCGGGGGAGAGGCTCCAGTTTATCAAAATTGCTATTGCTTTTGTTGTCATACGAAAAAATATCCTTACCTTTGCATTGTTCATTTTAGAACAATTTGTTTTCACAAGGCTCCGTAGCTTAGCTGAATAGAGCGTCAGATTCCGGTTCTGAAGGTCCAGGGTTTGAATCCCTGCGGAGTCACGAATAATGAACATGAGAGGAGAATATTACGTCAGTAGTATTCTCCTCTTTCTTTACTACAAAAGCAATCGCAATTTGCCACACTTCCTACTAACATAAAGAAGTCGTCTAAACTTTTCTGACGAAGATTATATTTGAACTTCATAAAAGTTTAGACGACTTCAAAAAAAAGAAGACTCACCACAAATTGATTTTGTGATGAGTCTTCTTTTTTATCAACTTTATTCAGTCACAGGGGCTGCAGGAGCAGTGGGAGCACTCCCCTTCTTACCACCACGGCGACGATGATGATTATTTTTGCGTTTCTTAGCAGCCTCGTTGGGACGAGACGCGTCTGTATTAGGAACAGCATCAGATGACTTTTCGCTAACCGCTGATGACTGACCATTCTCACGAGGCCTCTTATTACCACCATTGCCACGACGGCGACGATGATTGTTATTGCGCTTACGTGGAGCTGCGGTCTCTTCTAAAGGAGCCACTTCTTCATCGGCCATTACACCCAAGTTGTCATGTTCCGTACCAAACACAAGGGTATCGAACGTGATAGGACGCTCTGGAGTGACGTCCGTTTTTGAAGTAACTTCATCAGCTACTTTATGCACGGCTTCTGTTTCTGCTATACCAAGTGAGTGAAGGTCTGATCCAGCCTCTGTTTGTTCTGCCGATTCTTCCTCCAAAGGCTTTAGATCCTCCTTGATAATAAAGTCTGTAGCGTCTTGAGCTGCAGCCTCTTCAGCTATCACGGCTAAAGTCTCATCGGCTAATTCGGCCTCTTCGTTGGCCTCAGCCACTATCTCGTCGGCTACTTCAGCCTTTAGCAAGTCTTCTTCTGCAGCAGTGAGCGTTTCAACGGGCAGTTCCTCTTCAGTCTTAGGAGCAGCGATTGCCCTTTCAGGGGTAGATGTTGTCTCCTCTGCTACCTGTTCTTCCGCCTTTGACTCTGGAGCAACCTCTTGGGCATGTATCGAAAGCGCTTGCATCAAAGTACTTATTTCAATGTTCGAGTTAACGTCAGAAGCGCCTGATGTATCCTCTGAAGCCGCAGGCAAGTCCAATTCTACCTTAAGGTTCGCTTCGCTCGCCTCATCGTCAGCAAATACGGGTACAGCCGTCAACGTTTCGAGAGGTTCATCGTCCGTGTCTTCTGTCGTTACCGCAGATTTGGTTGCGACTTCACTTGCAACCGATTGCTTTTGTTTCTCCACTGGTGAAACCTTTTCCGCCTCCCCAGGCTGAGCCTCGTCTACGGACTCAGCAGCCACAGGTTGCTCCAAGAGAGCTGCTTCAGCTTGCGCCAAGAGTTCTTCTTGCTCACGAGCCAACTGTTCAGCCTCCTGACGTGCCTTTTCGGCTTTGGCTTTACTTTCTGCCTTTTGACGAGCCTTGCGTTCGGCTTCCGCCTTTGCTTCTTCTGCTTGCTTGCGCTGCAGTTCCGCTTCCGCCTTCGCTTTAGCCTTCTCAGCCTCTTGGCGTTTGCGTTCAGCCTTAGCGCGTTGGCGTTCCACCTCAGCTAAACGTTCGGCTTCACGCTTTTCAGCTTTTTCCTCAGCCGTAGTAGTTCCCTTATCAATTCCCTTCACGGCATCGCCTAAGGTCTTAGGACCACGGTTGCGTGTACGCTTCTTACGAAGTTTATCGTCAGCCTCTTTCAGTTCGTCCTCTTGTGGGGGAGCAGGAAGCCCCTTTTCTTCACAGAAAGCCTCCGTTACTACCTCTTCAGCGGGTGGCGTATCAATCACCTCATACGCAGCAGAAGCATCGTAGGCGGCATCGTAAGCCTCGTCAGAAGCAGCCTTAGCGGCAGACTTTGCTCCATTGCTCTTGCGCTCTTCTAACACGGGAGCTGCAGCTTTGTCCTTCTTCTTGCCTTTCTTTGTCACCTTACCGTCTACCACCGTAAGCGACTCTTCTATCTCGTCTATCTTAGGCAGTGCAAAGGACTCTTCAGCCTCCATAGCTGTGCGCTTTTCCTTTGAGCGGAAGATGCTATCATACGTATTAGGTTCGTGGCGCATACGCGTAAGGGCCTCCTTCGAAGCCTCTTGTTGGCTTTCCTTCTTTGAGCGCCCTACCCCACGAGCAATGGTTAAGCCCTCGAGGGTGATAACCGTGCGAAATCCTTTCTCATCGCCCGCACAGCTATCCTTAAAGTTGATGTTAATGTGATTCTTTTGACTCCACTCTAAGAGTTTACTCTTAAAGTTCACCTCTTTTTGGGCCACGGTGTCGAGGTCGACGTACTGACCTACCACACGATTGGTTATAAACCAATGACAATACTTAAATCCGCGATCAAGATAGATAGCGCCCATCAAGGCTTCAAACGCATTACCACCAATGTTGGTATGACTCATACGTGTGCCCTCGGCAGCAAGTATGAGTTTTTCAAGTCCCATCTCACTGGCTAAGCGATTGAGTGCCTCACGTTGTACTATCTTCGAACGCGTTGAAGTAAGGAAGCCCTCTCGCTTGTTAGGATAATGGCGGAATAAAATATCGCTGACCACCGTTTCAAGCACTGCGTCTCCTAAGTATTCTAAGCGTTCGTTATTGAGTGGCTTTTGCGTATTCTCGCTATGTGGCTTGCGGTCGCGACGGTCGCGACTTGCCCCTTTACGATCCTTACCTGCCGCACCAGCTTTTCCCCCCTTACTGTCTCTGGCCATTTGATAGGCCAACGACTTGTGAGAGAAGGCAATGCGGTAGATCTCGATATCATGAGGATAGAAGCCTAATATATCGTATAGTGCCGAAAGAAACTCCTTATTCTTACGAAAAGGAAGCTTCATCCGATCAAATAAATTAAACATAAACTGAGTTAAATGTGCACTTTTGCCAATATGCAAATGTGCAAATGTGTAATGTGTAAATGTGTAAAAGGTCGCCCTTTGTTAATGTGCAAATGCTTAACAATGTGCAAATGTGTAAATGTGCAAATGTGTAAATGCCAAATGTGCAGATGCACAAATGCAAAGATATACATCATTTCATCTGCACATTTTTACATTTGCACATTTGCACATTGTTAAGCATTGTAAATGCCAAATGTGCAGATGCACAAATGCAAAGATATGCATCATTTCGTCTGCACATTTTCACATTTGCACATTTGCACATTGTTAAGCATTTGCTCATTATACGGCATACACTTACGCCTCGTACTTCTTCAAGATGCAGCAAGCATTGTGGCCACCGAAGCCGAAAGTATTGCTGAGGGCAGCGCGTACGGTGCGCTTTTGTGCCTTATTGAAGGTGAAGTTGAGGTTGTAGTCAATATTCTCATCGCGATCGTCCTCTTCGTGGTTGATTGTAGGAGGTACGATGTCGTTCTGTACTGAGAGGCAGCAAATCAAAGCCTCAACAGCACCTGCAGCACCGAGCAAGTGACCTGTCATACTCTTCGTTGAAGAGATATTGAGTTTGAAAGCGTGGTCACCAAAGAGCTTCGTGATAGCCTTTACCTCTGAGATGTCGCCCACAGGGGTAGAAGTACCATGTACGTTGATGTAGTCAATGTCTTCAGGTTGCATTTCAGCGTCCTCAAGTGCAGCCTTCATTACGAGGTTAGCACCCAAGCCCTCAGGGTGAGAAGCAGTGATGTGGTGAGCATCGGCTGACATACCTACACCTGCTACTTCGCAGTAAATCTTAGCACCACGTGCCTTAGCATGTTCTAACTCTTCGAGTATCAAGATACCAGCACCTTCACCCATGATGAAACCATCACGACTAGCGCTGAATGGACGTGAAGCGTGTTCGGGGTCGTCGTTACGAGTTGAGAGGGCGTGCATAGCATTGAAGCCACCTACACCACAGGGCCAAATAGCAGCCTCAGCACCACCTGTTACCATAGCGTCGGCCTTACCCAAACGGATAAGGTTGAAGGCATCAGCCAAAGCGTTAGTAGATGAAGCACAAGCTGAAGTAGTCGTGTAGTTAGGACCATGGAAGCCGTACTGAATAGAGATCTGACCTGAAGCAATATCGGCGATCATCTTAGGGATAAAGAAGGGATTGAAGCGAGGGCCTGATTCTTTATTGAGGGCATAGTTACCTGCTTCTTCTTCGAAAGTGTGAATACCACCGATACCTACACCAAGCACTACGCCAATGCGATCTTTGTTAACTGTCTCAAGATCCCAACCACAGTCTTTGATAGCCTCCATAGCTGCAACGAGTGCATACTGTTCATAGAGGTCCATCTTACGAGCGTCCTTACGATTGATAAAGTCGGTTACGTTGAAGTTCTTTACCTCGCAAGCAAATTGCGTTTTAAACTGTGAAGCGTCGAAGTGAGTGATAGGTGCAGCACCGCTCACACCATTTTGAATGTTCTTCCAAGTTTCTTCTACGGTATTACCAACGGGGGTAAGGGCACCAAGGCCAGTAACTACTACTCTTTTGAGTTCCATTTTAATTTGTTTGGTTGTTAAATGCACTGCTATTATCATGTGCCGCGCCTTTTGCTCTACGCATCGAGCAACGCTTGTGCACGCTATCCAAACTCCTAAACGTTTAGTAGATTAGTACGCCTCAAATTCTAATCAATACTTACTAATCTACTAAATAACATCGCTTTGAGAAAGTTCGACTGCTGTGGTTAGCGACTCACGCGTACTAGCTAAAAGGGGCTTACAGCGCAAGGAATGAATAAACTTTTTTGTTTCAGAACGAGCAACATTTGTCACCTAATACCCTTATACGTAATTAACGTTTAACGCGCAGTATCTCTATGCCTCATCGCCTTGAGAGCAATAAAGCAGACACTTAACGTTAAACGTTAATTACATAATGTGTAAGTATCGTCGTGTGACAAGTGCTAATTACTTGTTAACGTTCTCTTCGATGTAAGCGATAGCATCACCTACAGTAGAGATCTTCTCTGACTTATCCTCGGGGATAGTGATACCGAATTGCTTCTCAAACTCCATGATGAGTTCTACAGTGTCGAGAGAGTCAGCACCGAGATCGTTAGCGAAGCTTGCTTCATTCTTTACTTCAGATTCGTCAACGCTGAGCTTGTCAACGATGATAGCCTTTACTTTTGCTTCAATATCAGACATAGTTTCTTATATTTGTTATTAATGAATTATTTGCTATTGGCTTAATTCCGCGTGCAAAAGTAATGCTTATTACGTAACCAAACAAACTTTTCGTACAAAAAGATGTGATTTTTTGCACGTTTTTCGTTTTTATGTGCTATTTTACATAAATATACTTATGAATCAAGGGGAAAGGGGGAAGGCGAACTGCAATTTGTCTGCCTAATTGGGGGGCGGGTTTGTAACCCGCGGCAGCAGCATACTTTGTACATATGTTTTGCGAAGCACAGAATCCGAAGTCTGGAGCTTGCGAGAAATCGCCAGTACGCCCCATTTTGCAGCGTTTTCCTCTTGCAACCCTACAAACCTCTATTGGCTTGGAATCAACAAAGAATTGTTCCTCTCCGCCATCCATTTTCATGACAATCCGCTTACGTAGTTCCTCACACAGTCCAACCGTTTTCTTTCTTCGGTCATTGAATTGTCTCCTTGATATGAGATTGGGAATGTTGCTCTTGTACTCTTGCAATTTATAGTCGAATAACCATTTCTCGCTATCAATGCTCTCTGTCTCTGCCGTTAGAGACAACGCCACCACTTCTAAGTCAGAAAACTTCGGTATGAGACCACGGCGTGGAATATTACCCAATTCATTGACAAGATTTTCAGAGAATTGCTTGCATATCTCAAGAACTTTGACGAACCTTTGTATAAAGGTTGTACATATGATGATTTAAACTTAATGTTTTGATACCACTAAGTTACTAATAATCAGCGATATGTGCAACTTTTTACTCATGTTTATCAACTTAAATTAATTCCGCAAACGGGCTAATTTTTAAAAAAAAGTTATGAAACAAATTATTAAGAGAGGTAGTTTTTTTACCTTGATGTTTATGTTGCTTGGTTGTTTGTCGCTTTATGCTGCAGATAACGACTTGATTACAAAGCAAATCACCATTAATTTGCAAGAGGCTGGTACTTTGCCTGATAGAATTGGAAGTAGTAGAAAGTATAATATTACCAATTTGAAGATTATTGGTGAGATAAATGGTACGGATTTGCGTATGATTCGTGAAATGGCTGGAAGAAATGATAGTGGTAATTCTACTGACGGAAAGCTTTCTGTATTAGATTTGTCTGAGGCAAAGATTGTAGAAGGTGGGGATTGGTATTATTATAATAATTATGATTATCAGTATCATACTTCTAATGATGTAATAGGCGATTACGCATTCGAGGGCTGTAGCGGATTAACGAGTTTAACCCTTCCTGCTGGTATTACCGAGATAGGCGATTGCGCATTCGAGGGCTGTAGCGGATTAACGAGTTTAACCCTTCCTGCTGGTATTACCTCAATAGGCAATTACGCATTTAAGGGCTGTAGCGGATTAACGAGTTTAACCCTTCCTGCTGGTATTACCTATATAGGCTATGAAGCATTCCGAGGCTGTAGCGGATTAACGAGTTTAACCCTTCCTGCTGGTATTACCGAGATACGCGATTACACATTCGAGGGCTGTAGCGGATTAACGAGTTTAACCCTTCCTGCTGGTATTACCTCAATAGGCAATTACGCATTTAAGGGCTGTAGCGGATTAACGAGTTTAACCCTTCCTGCTGGTATTACCTATATAGGCTATGAAGCATTCCGAGGCTGTAGCGGATTAACGAGTTTAACCCTTCCTGCTGGTATTACCGAGATACGCGATTACACATTCGAGGGCTGTAGCGGATTAACGAGTTTAACCCTTCCTGCTGGTATTACCTCAATAGGCTCTTACGCATTCAAGGGCTGTAGCGGATTAACGAGTTTAACCCTTCCTGATGGTATTACCGAGATAGGCACTTCCGCATTCGAGGGCTGTAGCGGATTAACGAGTTTAACCCTTCCTGCTAGTATTACTGGGATAGGCTATGGCGCATTCTATGGCTGTAGCGGATTAACTTCTATTTATGTATATGCAGAGAAAGTACCAAAAATAGATAGGTATGCATTCGAAAGATTTGATGCCAAGAAATGCACACTTTATGTACCAATGGGAACTTATGATGATTACTGGCTCTCTGACTTTGGCTACTACTTTGAGAACATAGTAGAATTCGATGCAACAGGCATCGACAAGACTACAATTTCTACCGATGTAGAGGAGGTAACTCGCTATTCAGTAAATGGTCAGCGGTTGTCTGCTCCAACCAAGGGATTGAATATCGTGAAGTATAGCGATGGTAGCGTGAAGAAAGTTGTTGTTCGATAATGGGTGGCAAGCATCCTTGTGAGACAATATTTTTATATAGGGGGTGTGTCAAAAGTTTAAACAGCTCGCTTTGTTTGACTTTTGACACACCCCCTTTTTTGTATTTAAGCATTAACATTTGCTCTCAAATCGGATCAGAATTCCTAATGACTGACCTGTTAGCGGAATTAATTTAGTGCCTACTTAATTCTACCAATAGGCTTGTTGTAAATGAAATTTACGTATTGGAGAATGGTGAGTGCACTAATTATGCCTATAATTATAGCAAACAAACCATTCGTTATTTTAGCATAGTTCCTGATGATCAAGAACTGGTCTGTAAGTTGTGAGAATAGCGTTTCAATTCTCTTTCTTGCCTTTGCAAACGGAACGAATGTCGGCTTCCAATCCTTTTGGTTGAGCCGATACCGACACTCCAGTCTTATGTGTGCTGTCTCAAACAAGTCAAACTGTACATCAGCTCCAATATATCTCTTGTCGCCATAGATACTACAATCGTGATAAGTATGTTATGTATGTTCTCGCGCTAAGCGACTATAAGCAGATGTACAAAGCATGCTGCTGCCGCGGGTTACAAACCCGCCCCCCAATTAGGCAGATAAAATACCGGTACAACACCTAAAAATCCTTACGTATTTTTACCACCGACGTTTTTTTGTTTCATGTTTCATTTTTTACGTTTAACAAAGTGATAATCAATGATTTCAAGAGATGAAACATAAAGATTATATGTTTCACTTTTAGTTTCATAGTTTCACTTTTCCATTTTTATCGTTTTGCAAAAAAATTAGAGATTACAACTATGAAAAAGAACACAATGAAAGCGATTTATCGCTCCCACAGTGTTTTCAAATCGCTCCCACAGTGTTTTCAAATCGCTCCCACAGTGTTTTCAAATCGCTCCCACAGTGTTTTCAAATCGCTCCCATTGTGTTTTTTAGAAGAATGAAACATGAAAGCAAAAATGAAACATACACTATCTATGTTTCATCTCTCGAACACGTTAATTATCAACACACTAAACTATAAAAATGAAACATGAAACATAAAATAGAAAGTAGATAAATGTAGTATAGTAGTAATAACAATTACCCTTCACAAGGCATTTATAGAGCATTCTGTAGAGGAAATTACAGAGATGTAAAATTTAACATTCAGCGAAATATTAACCAAAACGTAAAAAATTAACCTTTATTTTTTCGTACATTTGCAACGAAAATAATATCATTGCAAGCCACCATTGTGTACTGACGCGAACTGGAATGATTAACGAAAGACTTCGTCTTATATATAATTAAGGAGTATACGTACGTTTCTACCCTATCATTTCGACAAGCAATCACATCGTTGGCTTAACACATTTAATCCTTACTTACATGACAAAAGGTGTAAAATTTACGGCGGCAGCCTTGCTATTGACCACGGGAGCGTGGGCACAAGCACCCGCCGACACCCTGAGCATCGACAATTCGGACTTTACGTTTACCGAGTCGCAGCTCGACGAGGATAACGATGCGTCACAAGCCGTATCGGCTATCACAGGGTCAAAAAGTGACCCTTACAACTCTGAAGTGGGCTATCTGTTCAGCCCGATGCGTTTCCGCGTACGCGGTTACGACAACATGTATAGCAACTACTACATGAATGGCCTTCAGCTCAACGACCTCGAAATGGGTCGCTTCGGCTATAGCATGGTGGGCGGTATGAACGACGCTACACGCAACCAAGAAGGCGTTACTCCTTACGACTACAACACATTTGGCATTGCCGGTGTGGGCGGTGCTACCAGCGTCAACGCTCGCGCCAGCCAATTCGCTGCGGGCAACAAACTCACCCTTTCGGGTTGTAACCGCAACTACGTAGCACGCGGTATGTTCACTCATGCCACAGGCCTCTTACCCTCAGGCTGGGCTTTCGCTGGTTTGGTAGGCTATCGTTGGGCCAACGAGGGTGTGATTGAAGGCACGTTCTACAACTCACTCTCTTACTTCCTCTCTGCCGAAAAGCGTTTTGGCACGAAGCACGCTCTCTCACTCGTCACCTTTGGTTCGCCCACAGAACGCGCTCAACAGGGTGCCAGCACCGAAGAGGCTTATTGGTTGGCCAACTCTCACTACTACAACCCTAACTGGGGTTACCAAAACGGTGAGAAGCGTAACTCACGCGTTGTCAACGACTTTGAACCTACAGCTATCTTGACTTGGGACTGGAAAATGCGTGACAACATGAAGCTCACCACTGCCGCAGGCTTTAAGTACGCCATGTATAGTTCTACCGCCCTTGGTTGGAACGGCAATGCTTACGACCCTCGTCCTGATTATTACAAGAACTTGCCTTCATCTATCTTCGGTGTGTACGATCCCGAACAGAATTGTTATGATTGGCTGCAAAAGAATCCTTGGGCTTTGGAAGGCTGGAACCAACTTTATAACTATTGGACAAGCTCTAAGGCCAACCGCCAAGTAAATTGGGACCGCATGTATGCGGTCAACCGCAGCGCTGCTGCCCAAGGCGACGAGACACTTTACTATCAAGAGCGTCGTCACAACGACCAAATGGTCGAAACGTTCAACACGCTCTTCAATCACGATATCAACGCTCATCATCGTTATGCCCTCGGTTTCCAATACAACCGCACAAAGGGTATGCACTATAAGACCATGGCCGACCTCCTTGGTGGCACAAAGTACACTGACATCGATAAGTTCGCTGCCAACGAGTATGGTCGCAACAGTCAAGAAGCGCAGAACGACTTGAACAATCCCAACCGCCAGATTGGCGTTGACGATAAGTTCGGCTACAATTACAACATCTTCGTCGACAAGATGCGCGCCTACGGCCTTTACCAATACACCGAAGGCATGTGGCAGTACAACCTCCAAGCTTGGGGCGAAGGCACCTTGATGCAGCGCGAAGGTTTGATGCGCAATGGTCGTGCAGCAGACAACTCTTACGGCAAGAGTGGCAAGGCTAAGTTCCTCGGTGGTGGTGGCCGCTTCGGTCTGAACTTCCGTCCGAGCGGTAGTCATCTGCTCTCGCTCAACTTTGGTGCTGAAAGCGATGCTCCGTTGGCTCGCAACTCATTCGTGGCTCCACGTATGCAAAACGACTTCGTTGACCATCTGCAGAATGAGAACATCTTCCACACCGACCTCTCTTACCTCTTCCGCTTTGGCAACTTGACAGGTAAGGTGAGCGGTTACTATAGCCACTTCAATGGTGGCGTAGAACAAACGGCCTTCTACAACGACGATGAGTCACGCTTCACTTACCTCACGATGAGCGGTGTTGAGCGCGAACACTATGGCGTTGAAGCTGCCTTCTCTTACCAACTCACGTCTAACTTCTCAGTCAACTTGATTGGTACGTATGGCGAGGCTAAGTACGTCAACAATCCCTTGGCTCAAGTAGCTTACGAGGGTTCGAACGCTACGACATTGAAGGATTTGAACACGTGGAAGAACCCCAAGAATGGTAAGACCATGCCTATGCGTGTACTGGCAAAGGGCATGCGCGAGAGTGGTTCACCTCAGGCTGTTGTAAGCCTCGGCTTCGACTACAACGTGAATGGTTGGTTCTTCAGTGCTAACTTGAACTACTACGACCGCGTTTATATCGACTTCTCTGAATACCGTCGTTTGAGCAAGTTCGTTCCTACTTATAGCAGTACGGGCTTTGACGAAAACGGCAACCAACTCTTCGACGTGAAGAAGAGCGACCTTGATGACAAGGGCGGCATTCTTTACGACCAAAGCGGCAATATCGTGGCTGCTTATGGTGCTAAGCAAGAGAAGGCCAAAGGTGGCTTTATGCTCGACGCCTCTATTGGTAAGTACATTCGCTTGAAGAAGGGACGCAGCATTAGCATCAACCTCTCTGTTCAGAACATTACCAACAACCGCAACCTCAAGACGGGTGGCTACGAACAAAACCGCTCTGATAACTATCAAAACGGTCAGAACCGTAACTATGCCTTCTCTAAGAACTCAAAATACTATTATGCCAATGCCATCAACGGCTTCTTAAACATTGGCTTTAAGTTCTAACATGAGTTTAATAAGTTTAGAGAGTTTAATTAGTTTAGACAGTTTAATTAGTTTAATAAGTTTAGTAAGTTTAGTCGATAGACTTCTTAGACACGCTGCGACTTATTAAACTGTCTCAACTCATTAAACTTATTAAACCTCCTCAACTTATTAAACCTCTTCAACTCATTAAACTAATTAATCTCATAATTTATGAAATTAAAATTTTTATCCATCATAGCAGTTGCGGCGTTGGGATTATTCACCACCTCGTGTATGGACGACCATGACGAGCCCAACACTGACGACTTTGTAGTGACCAGTCCCACCGACATTGGTGAGGTGAACGCTACTATCCTCAGCGTAAAGGAGCAATTCTGCGTTGATGCTTCAAAGGCTGACTACGCACGCAACATGTCTAACTTCTACACCAAGGTAAACGACGACATTATTATCGAAGGTGTAGTTTGTGCCAACGATATCAGTGGCAACCTTTATCAGACTTTGCTCGTTCGTAACATCGATGACCCCACGAAGGCGGGCGACCCCGCTCACGACCAAAGCATCATTCTTTCGGTTCGTAGTACAGCGCTCTATCCTTACTTCGCACTCGGTCAGCGCATCAAGATCAACCTCAAGGGACTCTATGCCGGCATCTATAGTAAGACACCACGCATTGGTATGCCTTATAAGACCTCAAGCGGCAACATCAACCTCGGTCCTGCCCCCTTCGAGTCACTGAAGACGAACGTACAATTAATCGGTAAGCCTAATGCTAACGCTCCCGAATTGATTCCATTGGATAAGACAGGACAGACGGGCGATGCTTGGTTGCGCGCTTCGGCTAACAAGAAATGCGAGAATACGCCTATCTTGGCCACCGTTCGCGGTATGATAAAAGAGGCTTTGCCCGAAAATCGTAACACGCTCGATAAGGGTACTACCTCTGACGTACTCAACAAAGAAGAGAGTCTTTCAGCCAATGGCAAGAAGATTTTTGGCCCCTACGAGTTACACGATGACGGCTACGGTGTTGACCGCACACTCAACCTCATCAGCAACAATTCAACGGTTGCTATTCGTACTTCAACGAAGAACCGCGTTTCGTTCATCGAACTGCCCGAAGACGCACGTTCATACACGGGCGTACTCAGCTACTACAGCACTTGGCAGTTGCAGTTGCGCGACACCAACGACGTTTCTAAAAACTAATTTTTTAGCTTGACGAGTTAACAAGTTGACGAGTAAGTTACCATAGTATCAAAGTCAAACTTGCACGTTAACTTGTCAACCCAAACATTGTTTTCCCCGATAATATCACAAAAAATGAATAAATATATTTTCTGCCTTGCAGCTGCAGCCCTTTCATTAGGCTTCACCGCTTGCGAAGACGTGCCTGCTCCTTATGGCATTAACGACAACAAGCCCGATACTCCCAACCCTCCTTCTGAAGAGGGTGTAATCATCGACGCTCCCCTTTCAAGCAACTTGACTTCAAACGTAGGTGAGTTCACCGCTCCCACTACCGTAGGCAACTATCCCTTTGCCATTGACGGTAGCTATGGCTACGTTAAGGTAACCTCTTACGACAGCGAGAGCAAAGTAAACAACGCTGCTGAAAGCTACTTGATAGCTCCTACCGTTTCACTCAAAGACGTAGAAAAGGCACACGTCACTTTCGACTACATCTTGCGCTATGCCAATTCAAACGAATTAAAGACCAACTACCTCGTTCGCTTCAGCACCAACTATGCTGGCGACCCCGCTACTGCAACTTGGACTGACGTTACATTCAACCCCATTCAGGTGGCTGATTGGAACACTTGGACAACGGCTGATGTCAACGTTCCTGCTGCCTTCATAGGTCAAGAGAACGTTACCGTAGCTCTCTATTACAAGACCAACGCTAAGGCTGCTACTTGGGAACTCAAGAACTTTAAGCTAAGCAAAGGCGAAGCTGCTGGCAACGAAGTTGACCAAAGCACACGCACACTGCCTTATAGCGAGAGCTTTGCCACTTCATTTGGTGGATTTAAGAACTACACCACAAGCGGTGCTGGCGAGTGGACAATCGACTATAGCACTGCAAAGGCTACAGGTTGGAACGGTACGACCAAGGTGACCACTGCTGGTACTTACTACTTGGTAAGCCCTGAGATTTCACTCGAAGGCCAGACTGCTGCTCACGTTTCTTACGAATACATCTTGCGCTACAACAAGGGGGACGAAAATCAGCAAGTACTCATCACCAGCAACTTCAACGAAGCTACTCCCACTGAAGGGTGGACTCCGCTCGTTGCTTCTCACAAGGAAGGTGCTGATTGGACCACCTTTGAGAAGGAAGACGTTGCTATCCCTGCTGAGTATATGGGCAAGAAGATTCGCCTTGCCTTCCGTTACAATACCAACGCTGAAAGCGGTTCTACTTGGGAAGTGAAGAACTTCGCCATTGCTGCTGGTGCTCCGGGTTCTTCTGAGCCCAGCACTCCCGATACGCCTGCTGACGGCAATAGCATCACAGTGAAGGCTTCTGACTTCGGTGTTGAAAACAATGCTGAAGTGTCTACTATCACGCTGACTAATGGTACTACGCTTACATTTAACGCAGGGGGCGGCTCTAACGCACCAAAGTATTACACAAATGGTACAAACGTGCGTATGTATCCTAAGAATACGGTCACTGTTACCAGCGCTAACAAGAAGATTGTAAAGGTCGTACTCAACTGCGATACTTACAACGGCACTATCTGCAATGCCAGCGGTGACGTTGCAGCTACTCCGGGTAGCGTAAACGTAGCAGACGCGGTGATTACAATTACAGGCATTGACAACTTGAGCACACTCATCACCAATACTTCTGCGACTACGGGAGCTGCAAGCCAAATCCGCTTCAAGTCTATCACGATTACATACGCTGATTAATACACATCTCGTACGTAGTAACTTATAACATTTGTCTGACCGTTGTTGCCTAAAACATCAAGCTTTCAGCAACAACGGTCAGACTTTTTCACGATTAAAGGAAACGAATGAAACTTCTTAAATACTTGTGCATTGCCTGCTGTGCCTTGACATTGGCTGCCTGTGGCGATGATGACCCTACTTGGGTGCCAGACAATGGCAACAACAATAACGGTGGCAATAGTGCTAACACTTCTATTACCAACCGTATGGAGACGCCCCGCGTACTGAACAATGGTTCTACCCTACTCATCGATCATACAACGACCACCAATGGCAAAAAGATTGTGACCTATGAGTTAGAATACGATAAGAACAAACTGCACTCACGCTGGGTAGCCTTTCGCTTTGACGGCAACACACGCAGCAAAACAACAGGCCGTTCGGACGAACCCTTTGCTGACGACCCAAGTATTGACGCCAACTATCGTATTGGTAAGAACGGCTTTGGCTGGGACTACAACCGAGGCCACCTCTGCGCCTCTGCCGACCGCCTTTACAACGTAGAGGCCAACGTGCAAACGTTCTATATGACCAATATGTCGCCCCAATTGGCTTCGTTCAACCAAGCCTACTGGGTTACGCTTGAAGGCTTGGTACAGGCGTTGGGCCGCGATAAGACCTTCTCTGATACGCTTTACGTGGTGAAGGGAGGTACAATTAAGGACAACCAGATAATGGACTACGTAACACGCTCAAATGGCAAACGTGTGGCCATTCCTAAGTATTATTACATGGCATTGCTAAAAGTAAAAAATGGCGTTTACTCTTCCATTGCCTTCTGGATGGAGCACAAAGAATATGGCTATGATTATAAACACAAGGCTCCGCTGAGCGAAATTGCCAAAAATGCCATTTCGGTTAACAAGTTAGAAGAGCTGACAGGCATCAACTTCTTCCCCAACCTACCCGACACAAACGAAGAGTTAGTTGAAAGCACCTGCGACAAGAGTGCTTGGGGCATGTAGCCACAACACTATTGAAGTTCGTTTACGAATGATTACTCTTGTAGTTCTGTAATGAATTGCAGTCTATAAAGCCTCTCCCCCTAACCACTCCCAACTGGGAAGTGGGTTAGGGGGAGAGGCTTTCATTTTTTTTTTTTTTGGGGGGGGGAGGGAGGTATCTCACAACCCTGTCAAATACTTATATAGCTCACGAGAGTCGGTCAAGCCTAACTTGCGAGCCATGCGCTGGCGCTTCTTCTTGCAATATTCGGGGGTAATATTAAGTAAGAGGGCAATTTCTTTTGACGATAGGTTGATATAGAGGAGAGAGAGAAAACGTATGTCGCTGGGCGAGAGGTCGGGGTGACGCGCCTTTAAGGTTTCGATAAACTGAGCGTTTGACTGCTCAAAGTAAGTGGTGAAGTCCTTCCACTCTACTGAGGCATCTAACTGGTGTCGCAAGGCACTGAGCGTGCGCTTGAGGGCGGCATCATTCGTCTTGCTAAACACATCATTCGCTTCAAGCGCATGAATGAGATCTCGCAGGGCATCGGTGCGGTTAGCCGCTTGCAGGGCCTTCGACATGAGTTCACGACTGCGCTGCTCAATAGTGCGCTGGCTGGCTTGTTGCTCAGCCTGTTCGTCAGCCAAGCGATGTTGCAAAAGTTCACGACGCTCCTGCTCGCGTTCCAATTCAAGTGCCGCCAAACGACGTTGCTGCCGACTATTACGCTTCTGCACCCACAAGGCCCACACCAAAATGGCACATGCCACTACAGCTACCAACATCAAGGCCAACTCCAAGCGGTGCTGACTACGATAAGTGTCGATTTCTTGCTGCTTCTGCCAGATGTCGAACTGAATCTGTCGCGCTTCGAAGAGTTTCTGCCCCGTGACGTTGGAGAGTTTGTCGGCAGTTCTCACCACGGAGTCTTTACAAGCCAAAGCCTGCGGGAAGTCATTCAATAGCGTATAAGCCGAGGCTAAAAGTTCAAAAACCGACCTTTTCATCGACAAATCCACCCCACCCTTGGTCAGCAGGATACGCTGCGCTGCTGCCACGGCCTCATCAGCGCGTCCCGTAGCTTGCGCTGTACGCGCTTGGCAGAGCAAGAGATCGGGGTGAACGGATAAATCGGGATATTTCTGCTGTACCCCCTTCACCAAATCATAAGCGACCTCCGCACGCCCCATCTGCAACAGGTAGTCCATACGGAGGGCTACTAATGAGGGTTTATTCTCCACATCGCGCCCTAATAAGCGTTCAGCCTCTTCGATGAAGGGGAGCGCCTTCTCACATTGTCGGTCGTCTATCAACAAAGTGGCGATATTGAGGGCACAACCTCCGATGAAAACGTTATCTTTTCCGCGTTTGAGGTCGTGATAGATGTGTTGGTATTCAGAGAGAGCTTTGGCTTTTTCGCCATTCATCATGTAAAGGCCCGCTATATTATTGCGAATGCTCAACACCTTGCGCTTATCGAGGTGTTGCGTAGCAATCTGATAGGCTTGCGTAAAGTTCTGCAACGCATCAGCATAATTGAGCAACTCGGCTTGGTTGATGCCTAAGTTGGTATATACCCAAAAGAGCTGCTCGTAGTCGGTAACGCGCTCTGCCTCGGTGCGAGCGCGGAGCAGAAGGTCGGACGAACGGCGGTAGTCTTTTTTCACCGCTGCATCGGCGGCTTGCCGCACCAACGAGCGTGCCGTGTCGCTGCTCCCACCCCACGTTGTGAGGGGGAAAAGCACCAACCAACTGCTAAACATTACGAAACGGAATAGCTGCTGTATGTTGAACCTTAAAGAGTAATACATTAGTGAAAGATTTTGCGATGAACTGGGGGATATTTACGCATTCTTAGACTTTAATCAGTCATTTACGGACAAATGTAGGCATTATTTGCGAGATGAAAAGAAAAGTTGCATAATATTTACACTTTGGCGCAATAGGCTTAAAGAAATTGCAAAATGATATTTCATAATAAAACGATCTACATTTGATGCTTTTTATAGCATTATCCCCTCCTATTTCGCCATACATATTTTATTATTCATTGATTATCAGCGCAATACAGCAAGCACTGCATATAATTACAAAAATAAGATATCCCCTTTATATCCCCCTTATAATTTGTGAAAACATACAAAAGCGTGGTATATTTGCGGTGTCAATTTGTTAGATATGATAGTTGACGAGTTAACGAATTAATGAGTTAACTAAGAAAACAGAAGAGCGAACACAAAATCATATATGCTTATGAAAAGACCATTACTCTTTGGCGCTATGGGGCTTGCTGCTCTTTGCGCAAACGCACAGACTACGGTTGAAACCGCACAAGAGGTAACAGAAGGCAACAACAGCTACGTACAAGCTGAAGCCAGCTACGCTACCCTTTACTTTAAGTACACTGCCGATGCTGACCAGTTACTTTACATCAACAAGGACTTTAACGGTAGCTTCTTACCCACTACTGACGGCACATCAAGCAATGTCATCTCTTGTGCCAACGAGAATAATGGCAAAACCATGGTTGTACCCATTAAGGCAGGCCAAACAATCTATCTCGTTGCTATGACAAGCGACCAGAACGTTAGTTTCAGCGCTACCTCAAAGGCTGCTAATATTGATGGTTCAACGATTGCTACGGCCATTGAAGGTGGCAAAAACCGTTTCTTTGTACCTCAAAACCGCGAAGCAAATAGCTATGGTGGCTACGACAACAAGCCTACCTACATTAAATATACTGCTACGAACAACGACGTACTGCAGATGACTTTCGAAGGCTACGTAATGGATGCCACCATTCAAGAGGGCGAAGACGGCACACCTACTTCATTCAATGTCAACAGCCAATACGTAAATGGCGTAAGCACTTACGTAGGCAAGGTAAACGTTGAAGCAGGCAAGACTTACTACATTCGCGTAACCAACTATAACCCATTGTTTGCTACCTTCGACGAGGTAGTTGTAAAACAAGGCTCAAGCTACGACGTAGCTATTAAGGCTGAAGAAGGCGATGCAAACGTTCTCTCTAAAGAGGTAGGCAAGACTTGGTACACCTTCACTCCGTCACAAGCAGGCTTCGTCAGCCTCACGTCTGATGCTGACTTGGCAGGCGGTACGATTAAGGTTTACAACCAAGCATACCAAATCACCTACGATCAGCCTATCACCAGCGTAACGGGTAAGTTTGATCTTCGCTTTGAAGCTACTGCAGGCACTACCTATTATATATGTATTGAACGTGCCAACGCTGCTGACGCTGATAACAAGTTCTCTTTAAAGCTCGAAGCTGCTAAGGCTGGCGATACGTTCAACAATCCTATCGCACTGAATGCTAACGGTGGTACCGAGACCGTGCCCGAAAGCAATGGTACTTATTATTATAGTATCACCGTTCCTAAAGGACAGCACTTCATCACGGTTAATGCACCCAGCGGCATTTCGACGAACGAGAGTGCTACCCAAACGACAGTCTACCTTTACACAAAGGACTCTCAAGGCAACTACTCTGTAACGAGCGGCCGCAATGGTTTCCGCCAAATGGTTGAGACTTACGCTGAAGAGACTACCTATATCATTGCATGGAAGTGTGACGAAGGTAAGAATGCCTTTAGCTTCAACTATGGCGTATCTGAGGTTGAAAACGGTGACATCGCTTCAAAGCCACTTACTGCCAATGAAGGCGACAACACCATTGAAAAGACTTCCGACACCTACTTCACCTACACTCCTACTAAAGCTGGTTGGCTGACCATCGACACCGAACCTACGATTAACGTTGAGTTTTGGAAAGACACTTATGGGCAGAGCAAGTACGATGCCGTAAATTCAGGCTTTATTACCAAAGCTAAAGTGGAAGCAGGTCAACCCGTAATTATCAAGATTAGCGGTATGACCGAAGAAGGTTCCACCTTCTACCTCTCTTTGGAAGATTTTACAAAAGGAGAATCGATTGACAATCCTATCGAAGTCGTAGGCGAAGGTGATGCCGCAGCTATATCTCTCCCCACCAAGGCCATTGACAATTGGTACGTTTACACTGCTCCGAAGAGCGGCAAGTTGACCGTTTCGTCAAACATGACTGCTGGTTTGGGTCAGAACGCGCTTTACGTTCAAGTAGGCAAGAACGGTCAGAAGCAAAACTTCAAGGGCTCTAAGTTGGAGGGTTCTACATCGGTTGACGTATTCGAAGGCTCTATCTTTGTCAACGAAGGCGATCAAGTGTACGTAAACGTTGTACTGAAAGACGCTCAACAGAACATTAACTTGAACTTTAAGATGGCCGACCCACAAGCGGGCGAAACGGCTGCCACTGCTATCGATATCACCGAGCTCGACTCTTACACCTTACCTTCTGACGTTTCACGCACCACTCCTATTTGGCTCAGCATTGATGCCAAGCAGACGGGGGTTTACATCATCGAGACACCGACTTACGATCCTAACGACGGACAAGTTCACAATACCTACATTGGTGCCGACGCTTATGCTACCGATGCCCAAGGCAACCAAACAGGTTCTGCTGTTGCCAGTGCTTCGACTAACTACGATAACACGACCAACATTAGCCAAGCCGTACTCAAATTCGTTGTAAATGGCAAAGACAATCCAACGGGCCGTTACCTCATTCAGGTATATGCCACCAATGGCGAAACACCCGTCAACATCATCAAGCGCGACATCGAGCGCGGCGAAGATGCTTCTATGCCTATCGAACTCCAAGCTGGCGATTTCGAAATGAAGGCAGCCAACTACAGCGACCCCATTTGGTATAGCGTAAACGCTGGCGTAGGCGACTTGCTCATTTCATCGTCTAACTTCTGGCAGGGCGAGCTCTATGCTACTGACGGCAATGGCATGCCTACTGGTAGCTATCTCACTTATTCTCAATATCAATACGACGGTTCTGGCTACAAGATGACTTACACCATCGATGGCGAACAAGCCAAAGCAGGCGTTTACTTGATTAAGGTAACACAAGCCAGCAGCGGCTACACGGCAACGGCAGCGTTTAAGACCGACGTTACGGGCATCGACCAAGTAGCTAAAGACACTTGTCTTGTCAACACGGCTAATGGCCAGATTGAAGGCGTTAACGGCGAAGGCATCGAAGTGTTCGACATCACCGGACGCGTAGTAGCTAAGGGCAAGGGCAACGTCAACGTACCTAAGGGCGTTTACGTAGTTCGCACCAATAGCGGCAAGACGGTGAAAGTGACTGTAAAGTAAGTTTAATGAGTTTAATAAGTTTAATGAGTTTATGAGTTGATGAGTTTAATGAGTTTAATAAGTTTACCCCTACGTAACGCGTACTTTCTAACACGCGGCCTGATTAAACTCCCTAAACTCATTAAACTCATTAAACTCCCTAAACTCATTAAACTCAAAACTCAGAACATCAATCCAACCTATGAAACACATTGGGGGCAAGGCAAATTTACGTTTGCTTTACCCCCTATGTGAGTTTTAGTTGAAAATCAACCAAAATATATAACAAATTCATTTTTTATGAACAAACACCTCACTCGGTATCTGCTTGCAGCTGGACTGTTGGTAGCTTCATCGGGTACGGCATGGGCCATTAAGGCAAGTCCGAAGCCCATCACCGTAAAGCAACCCGACGGAACGACCTTGGTCATCCGCGTACATGGTGATGAGAACTTTCACTACATCACCACCACCGACGGCTTCCTTATTCAGCGCGACAAGGACGGATACTTCAAGTATGTGCAGACCGATGCCTCACAAGGCACGCGCAAACTGACAGCTCGTCGCGCACTGAATGCTGATAAGCGTTCGGCTGCCGACAACCAGTTTCTCAGCACCTTGCGCCCCATTCGCAAAGAGGCGGACGCGGAATGGCTCAAATCATTGCGCGGCAACGTGCAACCCATGACCGTCGGCCAAACGCTTCCCGCCAGCGTGCGAAGCCGCAAAGTCGATGCCCAAACGGGCGAAGCCAAAGAGAGTGAATACCTCGTTGTGTTGGTAAAGTATGCCGACGGCGAGTTCCACTTCACCGATGGCGACTTCGACGCTTGGCTCAACGAAAAGGGCTATAGCAAGAATGGCGGCACAGGTTCGGTCAAAGACTACTATCGTGACAACTCAATGGGACAGTTCGTGCCCAACTTCACCGTAGTAGGGCCTTACACGCTCGACCACGAACGCACCTACTACGCTGCCGACCTCGGTGGCACGGGTAACGACGTCAACCCGCAAGCCCTCGTCATTGAGGCTGCACAGAAGGCCAAAGCCGACCACCCTGAGATAGACTTCTCTAAGTTCGACAACGACGGCGATGGCTATATGGACAACATCAACGTCGTAATCGGTGGTTACAGTCAAGCCTCATCAGGCGATGACAAAGATATGTGGCCTCACTCTTACCGCCTCAAGACAAGCGACGAAGACCTTTCGATAGAGATCGACGGCATTCGTGTCAACAACTACTCTGTATCGGCCGAGTTGGTAGGCGCTTCTGGCACCGAAATGGACGGTATCGGTACGTTTACCCACGAGTTTGGCCACATCTTAGGTCTGAAAGATATGTACGACACCGACGACTACGATGGCGGTATCGGTATCGACCCAGGAGCTTACAGCCTCTATGCCTCAGGTAGCTACAACAACAATAGCCGCACCCCAGCAGCCCTCATGACCTTTGAACGCTTGCAAATGGGCTGGCTCAAGAAGGAAGACCTTCACCAACTCAGCCAAGCTGAAGACGTTACTCTTCCTATCATGACCAACAACACGGCTGCTTACGTTGACGCACGCCCTGGACTCAGCGACGATGAGGGCTACGAATGGTACGTGTTCGAAAATCGTCAAAAGACGGGTTGGGATAGCTACATTCCTTATCACGGCCTCTTAATCTACCACTTAGACTATACCAAGAGTATGGTGAACAAATATTGGAGTGTGAACGGGCCTAACAACAATGCGCGCCACCGCTGTATGTACATCGTACCAGCCGACGGCATTGACGACACCAACACGCGTAAGGGTGACACCTATCCTGGCACTTCGGGCGTAACCTCTTTCACTGACTATTACAACTGGTTGGGCGACAAGGTACGCACCCCGATTACCAACATTCGCGAAGAGAACGGTCTCATCTTCTTCCAAGTAAAGGGCGGCGCTACGGAGCAATCAAGCATCGAAACGCAGCCCGTAGGTTATGCTAACATCGCTTCTACCACCATTACCGTAAAGGCAAAGGTAGGTAAGGCTACACAAGACATCAAAGAGATGGGGTTCTGCTGGAGCGATGCTACCGAAGAGCCCACGCTCGATCCTTCCGATAGCGAACACAAGGCAGTAGCTACGGCCAACACGGCTGAGCTGACAATCGACGAATTGGAACCCGCTACGCTCTACTACGTGCGTGCTTACATGACCTTGGCCGACGGTACCACCGTTTATGGCGCTGCCCTACCGGTTAAGACCGAACACACACCATTGCAAGCTCCGCTCTCGCTCACGTTCGACGAAACCGACGTTGACGGCGGCTTGAGTTATTGGCGCATTGTCGACCAAAACAACGATGCCAACACGTGGAACTACGACGCGAGTACACAGGCTATGGTCTATACGGGCGACTACTGGAACAATGGTAACGATTGGCTTATCTCTGAGAAGTTGCACGTGCCCGAACGCGGTGGCCTTTACATCTTGCGCGGTGTAATGGACCCCTCATACGTTGAAAAGCTCGACGTGTACGTTTCTACTCGTTCACGCGAGGTGAGCGACTTCCACTTGGTAAAGCAATTCTCATTGGCCGACCAATTTGGTGCCATGGCCGTCGACGAGGTTGACCTCAGCGACTTTGCTGGCAAGGACGTTTACGTGGCCTTGGTTTGCACCTCTGAACGTATGCAGAGTTCTCTCTGGCTATGGGGCATTATGATGACGCAACGCTTGGAACAGCCCGTCATTACCACCTTCGGCCGTCAAGGCGATGCCTTACACGCAGAGTGGAATGAAGTAAAGAATGCTTCTACTTACTTCCTTGAGTTCTATAAGGAAACAGACAAGAAGAACGTTACGGCTAAATTCTTGCCCGAAAGCGACGTGACCGACGCCGTAGGTGAGGTTTCACTCGGCACAGGTACGATGTACTTCACGGGTAGCGGAACGGTTCAAACCATTGATTACCCCGACGGCATTACCAACATTCAGTACGTACTGAAGTCGGGCGGCCCGCGTGGCACTTCTACCTTTGGCGTAGAAGGTTCTAACGACAATGGCCAGACGTGGACGCGCATTGGTGAGTTGCAACGCATCAATAGTGTTGATGCCGACGGTACTGCTGTCGACCTCAGTACTTACATGAAGGGCAAGACCTACAAACGCTTGCGCATGGTCTGCGACTTTGGAGGCCGCTTGGTCAACATCACCAACTTTAGTCTGACCTACAACGATGGTGTTGTGCTCGACACGTTGGCAATGGGTGCTTCTGGCAACAATGGCCGCGACACGCAAGTCACTATCAACGAGACGACCCCAGGCGAGTTCAACACAGGTCGTTACCGCTTCATCGTCACCGCAGGCGATGGTATGCTCTACTACGAATCTTCTGTCCCCGCCATTTACGACGCAGAAGCTACGGGCATTACCGACGTGACCACCAACGGTGAGGCCTCACTCGTTCCCGTTCGTGCTCTCTGCAAAGAAGGCATTGTTACGTTAGCTGGCTTAACTCCCAACAAGGCTGTTACGCTTTATGCTACCGACGGCCGTGAGTTGCTCCGCTTCGTTCCTACCGCAGCCCATGCAGCCGTTAAGCTGAACGGCTACGAAGGAGTGGTGATTGTTAAACAATAAAGTTCTTGGGTTGACGAGTTGACGAGTTGACAAGTTGACGAGTTGACAAGTTAACAAGTTGACGAGTTAACGAGTTAACAGGTAAGTTACCTTATATAATAAAAACAAACTTACCCGTCAACTTGTTTACTCGTTAACTCGTCAACTAAAAAAAGAGACAAACTTACTAGTTAACTTGTCAACCCAAAAACAACCAATATAAAAGAAAAGAATGAAACAACTTCTATTCAGCATACTCGCCCTGTTGGCCACTCCCGTGTTGGCACAGCAGGTGGGCAAGGTGAAGCCTCAACAGCCCACTGCCCCCCCATCGGCACAAAAGTATGCGATAACAGCTACAGCTAATGCTGCGAAAGCACAGGCACTCGACAAGGTAGTGCCCCAACTTTCGAGCGTTAACAATAAGGCGGTCACGCTGCGCTGGAATAGTCCTGAAGCCACTGACGGTATATTCGAGGACTTTGAAGGCCATAGCGACTTTGTCATCAACTCGCCAGGCACGACGGGTTGGACTTACATCGACGCCGATAATGCCAACACGTACACGTGGACGGCGGCCTCTTTCCCCAATCAGGGACAAAAGATGGCTTTCATCGTGTTTAATCCGTCAAAGACATCGCCTTCTACTGGCACTTACCCTGCCGTTCAACCCTTCTCGGGAAATAAGATGTTGGTAGACTTTACCGTTGACGGTGGCAACAATGACTTTATCATTTCGCCCGCACTCAACTTCAAGAGCGACTTCCAAATCAGTTTCCGCGCCAAGAGTTATAAGGACACTTGGGGGCTGGAACGCTTCAAGGTAGGTTACTCTACTACGGGCACACGTCCTTCTGACTTCACCTTCGTACAGGGTGGCGACTATACCGAGGCTCCTCTCGACTGGACGCTGTTTGAATACCGCATTCCGAAAGAAGCCAAATACGTCTGCATCAACTGCGTTTCGAACAACGCGTTTATGTTTATGCTCGACGACATCTTCATCGGCACGAACCAAGTGCGTCCGAGAGTAGCCGCTCGCGCTACCTCTACCGACGCTCGCTTAGCAGGTTTCAACCTCTATCGTGACGGCGAGAAGGTGAACACGGAGTTAATCAAGGCCGTTTACACTACCGACAACGTACCCGACTATCGCACTTATAGTTACACCGTGCAACCCGTCATGACGGACAATACGGTAGGCGATATGTCTGAGGCCCTCAGCGTTGAAGTACCCGACGTGCGCTTGCTCCCCTTCTTCGACGACTTTGACGACAACACCATTGACTCTACACGTTGGAGCCGCCCCACCACTAAGGCGGGCGAGGAGAATAAGTGGAAAATCGACTACTATGCTTACGGTTTGGTAGACTTCTCTGCTTGCTATCCTTACTCAAGTATGGCTGACTACTCACAGAGTCTTGTCACACGCGAACTCAATACGCCCAACCCCGACAATACGTGGATACGCTACGAAGTTCGTCTTGACTACAACTTAAAGTATGCCGTAAGCGGACTGTATAGTGTGCTCGCCACCGAGATTTCGACCGACGGCGGCAACACTTGGACGCAGGTGGACAGCATTAAGAACGACGTAGGTTCGTTCAGCTGGCGCACTTACGAGTTCCCCTTGAACAAGTATCTGGCCAACAACCACTTGTTTAAGATTCGTTTCCGCGCTTGGGGTAACGATGCACGCTACGTCAACTACTGGTTCGTTGACGACGTGAAGATATGGAACCCCACTACGCACGCTACTACGATCAAGACGCTCAATGCGGGCCACCCCGTAGCCAACTGCTTGGTGAAGATGACGGCCGACAATGGTGCTTCTTACACCGAGACATCTGACGCCAACGGCAATATCAGCCTGCCTCGCATGGAAGAAGGCACTTATACCGTTACGGCCGAAGCAGCAGGTTATAACTTCTTGACTACGGAATGGAAGTTGGACGCCAACAGTGGTACCACCTTCACGGCTAACCTCACACGCCCTGTGCTCAACATCTCTGAACAGACCATTAACCAACAGAGCGCATTGGAGGCTTTGACGCAGAAGACCTTTACTATTGAGAATACTGGCGACGGCGACTTGCAGTACAACTTCACCCCCACGCCAAAGCCGCAAAGCGGAACGACCGAACATCGTTGGGACGTGACGCAGGCTTTCGATGCTTCGGGCGATATGCAGAGCAGCGTGACCTTTGACGGTGAAAACTTCTACACTTCGTCAAACTTCTTCTTGGGCAAGTTCTTTAAGTACGACCGCGAGGGCCACTTCCTTGAAGAGTTCTCTGTACCGGGCATGTACTATGCTGTAAATGACCTTACTTTCGACGGTAAGTACTTCTACGGCTCTGACCGCAAGAACCGCATCTTCGAGCTTGACTTGCGCAACAAGCGCCTCGTTAGCACGATCGACATTCCTTCTGAGCCTGACCTCTGCGTAACACATATCGCTCACGACCCCCGCACCGACGAGTTCTGGGTAGGTGATTACAACACCTTAGGTCGTGTTAACCGCAAGGGCGAGGTAACGCTCGATTTCTATAAGTTGAACAACCTCGTGAGCATGGACGTATTCGGTACAGCCTTCGACAATGTTACTCCTGGTGGGCCTTACCTCTGGATGAGCGACCTCGTTACGTCGGGCCTTAACACGGTCGATAAGGTAACAATCAAACAATACGACCTGAACAATCGTCGTGTCGTAGCGGAAGAACACTCTGCTATCGACATTCCGGGTTACAAGACGGGTTCACTCACTACGGGTGAAAACAACCTCGTCGGTATTGACTGCACCACGACTTTGGTCAACGGCAAACTCTCTTTGGTCGGTATTTTGCAACAATCTCCTTCTCGCATCTTTGCCTACACCTTGGCCGACATCGATCCTTGGGTAAAGGCCTCTCCGCTGGTTGGTACACTCAAAGCGGGCGAGAAGCAAACGATCACACTCGACTTTGACGCACGCAGCGTGCAGTTGAATGAGCAGAATAGCACAACGTTGACTTTCAACTCTATTCCTGCACTGGCCGACAATCACGACATCAGCCTCAACCTCACCGCTACTGAGGCAGCTGCTTACCCACGTCCCGTACAGCTCACGGCTACGGCTGAGGGCGAGTCAAGCGCTGCGCTCGCATGGCAAGCTGCGGCTGGTGTACAACCTACGGGCTACGCTATCTATCGCAACGACGTGAAGGTGGGCGAAACTGCTAACACAACCTTTACTGACACGAAGTTGGTGCGTGGCACTTACGCTTACGCTGTTCAGGCACTCTACGGCGACAATGCCTCTACGCTCAGCGATACGGCAAACGTACAAGTGAAGGTGGGCGAACCTTACTTTGCGCCTAACAACCTTACGGCCGACATCACGCTCAACAAACACGTGACGCTAAAGTGGGAAGACCCCTCTTCATTGCTCACGAAGAGTACGATGATTCGCTTCGACGAGGGCAAGAGCGACGACGCTATAGGCGTGACCGAAGGTGGATTCTTCTACGCTGGTATCGCCCTTGACGCTGACGACCTCGCTCCTTATCGTGGTATGCAGATTGACTCTGTACAAGCATTTATTAAGGAACACGTTACGGCACTCTCTGTCAACATCTATAAGGACGGCAAGCGCGTACAGTCTACGCGTATTAGCGACGACTTAATTAAGTATGGTGAGTTCTCTAACTTTAAGTTGAACAAGCCCGTCACTATCGAACGTGGTTGCACTTACTACATCACGTTGCTCATAGCTCACGATGCCAACCTCAAGCCGATGGGTACGCACACTGCTACGTCTATCGACGGCAAGAGCAACCTCATGTCGCTCGATGGCCGCGAGTGGTTCCCCGCATCGTATGCTGGTTTCGAAAGCACCAACTTCAATGTGGCTGCTCACTTCGCTCCCGTTGCTGACTACAACGAAACGCAACCTACTGGCTACGTCGTTTATCGCAATGGACAGAAGGTGGGTACTTCTACGACTACTTCTTATACGGAAGACGTCACCGAGGCTGGCACGTACAGCTACACCATAGCTTCTGCCTACGAAGGCGGTACGGAATCAAACGTTAGCAATGCTGCAAAGGTAGAACGCATCAGCCTCGACGCTGCTATGGCTCCTACTACGGTCAATGCCAACGTTGTACGCAACCACCGCGTCGACCTCCGTTGGAGCATTCCTGTAGCCAAAGCTTGCACGCTTCCCACCGACCTCACACCACAGGCTAACATCACGCCTGAGGGTTGTCCCGAATACGTGGGTCAGTTTAAGGCGGCTTACACTGGCGAAATGGGTATTGCTTCTGACGGCAAGTACATCTATACAACGAAGTATTCGTCAACGGGTATCATCAACCGTTACACCATGGACGGTACTTTCGACACCAGCTTCACCTTGGCCGTGCCTTCTACCTTGACCACGGGTTTCCGCAACCTCACCTACGACGGTACGAACTTCTACGCTACGGCCAACGGTTCTACGCTCTATGTCATCGACATGGATAAGCAAGAGATAACGGACGAAATCTCTATCTCTGAGATTGGCCGTCACATTGCTTACATTCCCAACCTCGATAATGGTCGTGGTGGCTTCGAGGTGGGCGACTGGGAAACCAGTATCTACACTTCATTGCGCGGTGCGAAACTCGGCACGGGTCCTATGCTGAAGGGCGCTGCGGGTTCGGCTTACTACAATGGCGTTATCTACACCTTCGAACAGGGTTATAACAACAAGTACGAACTCTGTGCTTACGACTTCACCTCTGGCACGCAACTCTGGCACACCAGCTTGGGCAACTATGCACCTATCAAACCCAGTGAGTCAGCCTCAGCCGGTGGTATGTCGGTTATCCATACCCAAGAGGGTTACACGCTCTTAGTGGCTGCTTTGCAAGAGGGTACAGGTACGCGTTACTTCTACTTCGACCTCGGTTCGGTGAAGGGCCTCAGTGGCTACAACATCTACTGCAATGGTACGAAACTGAACGATGCTCCTTTGGCTCAACGTGCTTACGCTGACCTTGAGAACACTCCGGGCACATACGCTTATGAGATTGAGACGGTCTACATCGACGGTACGACTTCTGCTCGCACAGCTCCCGTGAGCGTAACGATTACTGAAGCAGGTCAAGGCGACGTTGCCTCTGACGTGAAAGCGCGCGCAGCCTCTTACGGCTACGACGTGAACGTTACGATGATCGACCCCACCACGCTGGTGGCCGATACGTACGAAAGCTTTGAAGATCAAACCGTTGGCAAGGCCTTCTCACAAATGGGTTGGACGAACAAGGACGGTCTCTTTAAGGTGACGACCGACGATGCCGTTCAAGGCGACAAGGCGCTCTGCGCTGCTGCTGAGGACAAGGCTGAATTGATTATCCCCGTGGGTAAGGAATACGCTGCTCCATTTGCCTTCAGCTTTATGGCACGCAATAGCTTGACGAGCGAAGGCAATGGCGAGATACAAGTGCTCTCCTCTAACGACGGCACGGAGGCTGCTGACTTCATCAACCGTGGCCGCTTCTCGACGACTGAGGCTTGGCAACAGTTCGCGCTCACGCTACCTGCTGAGAGCAAGTACGTGATATTGCGCGTCAACACGAGCCACGCCGCTCAGTATATCGATGCCATTAGCATTCATACCGATAAGTTGGGCGACATCTATGGCTACGACATCTATCGCGACGGCACGAAGTTGAACGATGAGCCTGTAGCTGGACCTAACTATACGGACCACAACCTCTTGCCAGGTACGTATAAGTATCAAGTTGTGGCTTACTACAACAGTTCGGCTATCAGTGAACTGAGCGAACCAGCCATTGCAAACGTTAACTACACCAATGGCTATCAACAACCAGGTACACTCTCTGTCGTACAAAGCGACAAGGGCAACGAACTCACTTGGAGTGTTCCCGCCTTAGGCGATGCTACAGAATTGCGTTGGCACAACGGTGTTTGCGACAATGCTGCAGGTCTGCCCAGTGGTGGTCAGTACTACGCTGGCGTTGAGTTTGGCACGGACGATCTCAAGGGCTACGACGCATTAAGCGTCTCTGAAGTGAAGTTCTACATCAACCAAGTGCCTGACGTGCTCTACGTTCAACTCTATGAGGACAAAGACCTCGTGTTTGAGAAGTATGCTACCGACCTCCGTCAGTACGCCTTCAACACCGTGCGTCTTGACAAGCCTTTCAAGGTGGACGCAAGCAAGAAGTTGCGTGCAGTCGTTTACGTTGAACACAACAGCATCACCGTACCCTTAGGCTACGATGCTGGTCCTGCCAAAGGCGGTAAGGGTAACCTCTACTCTACCGACGGCACGACTTGGACTACCTTGAGCGACAACGACATTGAGGGCAACTGGAACATCTCTATTATGCTCCAGCCTTATGCTGACAACGTGAAGGCAGCTCCTACAGCTCACCTCAACGCTACGGCTGAACGCTATGCAGCAGCACAACCCGCTGCCAAGGCTGAGACATTGAAGGGTGTTGCCCTCGACGCAGCTCAACCTGCCAGCTTCTTTGCTGGTTACAACATCTACTGCAATGGTGAACGCATCAACGCTACACCGCTCGGCACAGATGCTACGACTTACCTCGATGCTGAGACACATGCGGGTCGTTACTACGAATATCAAGTGAAGGCTATCTATCCCGACTATGGCGAAGTTGGCTCTAACGTTGTTCGTGTCATGACGACTGGCATTAACGATGTGACCATCGACGCTGCCGCTGACAAGGCGCCTATTTACAACCTGAAGGGTATCCGCACCGACCGCACCGAGCGCGGCCCCGTTATTCAGAATGGTAAGAAGCGCTTGCAGAAGTAAGCATTGATAAACACACAAAAAAATCCCCTTTGCCCCACTCGCGTGGGACAAAGGGGATTTTTTTGCTCATACGATTCGTTACAGAGCCTTGATTTCATACCATTTGGAGGAGTTGAGCTTTTCCTCAAATCTATCAAGAAGAATGTACACTTTTCAACCTAATTTGCGGAGTATAACGCGCATATTCTCCGCAGATTATGCGGAGAATAGAAGAATTCGTAAGAGGTACAACGAACATTTTATAGAGCGACGCGTCCTCACTTGGGGGCGACGCGTCCCCGCGTCGGCATTTGCTTGTCAAGGCTCGATGCCTTGACAAGCAAATACATAAGTATCACTAATAGAAGTATTGCCAACTTGGGGTATCGACCCCCAAGTTGGCAATGCCGACGCGGGGACGCGTCGCCCCCAAGTGAGGACGCGGTGAGGACGGCAGCCAAAAGGTACGCTCGAAGCTGCCACAATGTTGGCCGGCTCATTAGACGGCAAACAGGTTAACATGGATAGCGACAATCAATACGAAGGTAATGCTACACTCTCTAACAAACGTGAAAACCCTATCTGGAACAATAGCTTGCTAAGCAACGACTAAGCAAGGCATACAACGCATAAAAAAATAACTTCTGCAAGTGAAGACTTGCAGAAGTTATTTTTTTATGCAGATTACTATCCATAAACTGCAATTTAGCAGTCTAATTGGGGGGCGGGTCCTCACCTGGGGGCGACGCGTCCCCGCGTCGGCATTGCCAACTTGGGGCTCGATGCCCCAAGTTGGCAATACTTGATATATTGATATTCATGTATTTGCAAGTCAAGGCATCGAGCCTTGACTTGCAAATGCCGACGCGGGGACGCGTCGCCCCCAGGTGAGGACGCACCCCCCCAATTAGGCAGTTCTTCTCTACTTAATCAACAAAGCACCGGCCTCATCAAGTACGACGTGATACGTTTTACCCTTTTGCGTATTGAAGCTGAGCGTTTGCGTGCCATAGCGCAAACGACATGTAGCACCTGAACCTGAAGTGATCGTGGCGTGCGTTAACTTGCCGTCACACCAAACAAGGTCGACACCAAAGTTACCACGCGCACGCAGTCCTTGAATGCTTCCCGTAGCCCATGCATCGGGCAATGAGGGTAAGAGATCAATACAACCAGCATGGCTCTGCAACAACATCTCAGTCACACCCGCTGTGCCGCCAAAGTTGCCGTCTATCTGGAAGGGAGGGTGTACGTCCCAAAGGTTGTCGGCTGTACCGTTCTTCAAGAGGTTGCCATAAAGCACGTAAGAGTGGTTGCCGTCATGTAAGCGTGCCCACTGATTGAGTTTCCAACCCATGCTCCAGCCCGTAGCGCCGTCGCCACGATGTTCGAGCACCACCTTTGAAGCCTCAGCCAAGGCGGGAGTGGTTAAAGGCGAAATGGTATGACCTGGGTGAAGGCCAAAGAGGTGGTTGACATGGCGGTGTTGGTCGTTAGGGTCGTCAATGTCGCGACTCCACTCTAAGAGTTGTCCGTAACGACCTATCTTATAAGGAGCCAAACTGCGCAGAATGTTCTCCCACTTTTTCACCTCGTTAGCATCGGTGTGCAACACCTGCGCTGCACTGATGCAATCGAGCAATATTTCACGAATAACTGCGTGCGTAAACGTAGTGCCTTCGTCAATAGGACCGTGTTCGGGCGAAGTAGAAGGAGCTGCCGTCAGTGTGCCGTCCGCCTTGCGCCACAAGAAGTCTTCGCAGAAGAGGGCACAGCCCTTCATCAAGGGATAGGCCGTTTGACGCAAAAACTGTTCGTCACGCGTATAATCATAATAGTCCCAAAGGTGAGTAGCCAACCACGAAGCCGCCATTGGGTTGTAGTTCCACGACATATCTGCCCCTTCAAGCGGAGCGGTGAAACCGAAGATATTGGCCGAGATACCAGCTGCCCAACCGCGAGCGCCCCAATAGGCTTTAGCGGTGCGTTCGCCGGGCTTTTCAAGCAGACGGATAAAATCCGTCAAGGGTTCTGCACACTCCGTAAGGTTGGTAGGCAAGGCGGGCCAATAGTTCATCTGTAGGTTGATATTGTTGTGATAGTCCACACGCCAAGGGCCGTCTACATTGTTATGCCACATACCTTGTAGGTTGGCGGGTAAGTTGCCAGGGCGCGACGATGCAATGAGTAAGTAGCGGCCGTATTGATAATAGAGCGTTTCGAGTCCAGCGTCCTTCACGCCTTGACGATAATCGGATAAGCGTTCGTTGGTAGGTTTGGTCGAAGTTGGGCCGTCCAACGTAAACTTTACACGATTATAGAGCGCAGCATAGTCGGCATAGTGTTGTTTGAAAAGCTTCGAAAAGCCCGTTTTCACCGCATTTTTCATCCACTGTTTAGTAGTGTTTACAGGATTAACGCCTACGTAAGCCTTGTTGTCGGTAAAGTCGGGATTATAGTTGGGAGCATAGTCCGTATCAGCCGTGAGCAAGAGAGTAACCTCATCAGCATTGGTTACTGTCAATCGGCCGTCAGCATACATCACGCTGCCGCCCTTCGCAATTGCTTTGATGCGAACGACGTACTCCATGCCGTTATTGTCGAGGTGGGCCACGTAGCACAAGCCATTTTTGCCGTCGGCTGAGAATGCGCCTTCACTCACAGGATTGGGAGCGTACTTGAGTGTGAAGTTTTGTTTTCCTCGTTGACTGGCCGTTAGGCGAATGGCCATCACATTGGCAGGATAAGAGATAAAGCTCTGGCGCTCATAGTGTACCCCATTGGCTGCTGTGAAACTTACACGTGCGAAAGCGGAGTCTACCGACAAGGCTCGACGATAGTCACGCACGCCTTCGGGGTTGATGTCTGTCTCTAAGGTCAACTCTCCCATTGTCGTGAACGACCCAAAGCGGAATTGGGGTTCACCCGTTGCCTCATAAGGAACGGTGCTGTTAAAGTTTTGGGTGGTGAGTTGTGCGGCCTTGTTCCAGTCGCCGTCGGTGAATGCTTGGCGAATATCCTTCAGCACATGAGCAGACTGTTTGTTTTGGTTCCAATAGTCGGTAGCACCTTTGGCCGTGTTGGGACCACCGCGCCACAAGGTCTTTTCGTTCAGTGTATAACGCTCCGTGGCAATGCTTCCCATCACGTTGCAGGCGATGCTACCATTGCCTAAAGGTAGGGAGCGATATTCCCACTCGTGGTCAGAATTGACGGCAGAATCGCCCGCTCGCACGGGTTTGCTACTGTGATCTTTTTGCCCTTTCCACCAACACTGTTGTCCATTGAGCGTTGTGGGTTGGTCAAACCATACTTCGTTGGTTTGAGCTTGCCCCGCCAAGGGCGCAACGGCAAGCAAGGTGATAAATAGTAGTTTATGCATGTGATAATTTGCTAATGTGCTAATGTGATAATATGCTAATGTGTGAATGATTACGCTTTGTCTAATCCTTCTAAGGCGCAGCGGATATTGCGCGTGAGTCCCTCGAATTTTGCCCTTTTCACCGCGCTTTTTCTAAATAGTTGACGATATTCTTCCTCTGTCAAGCGGCCCCACTGCGCTGCGGTCATGCTCAGAAGCGAAGGCCGAGGCTGAAAGGCGGCTATCGTGGTGGGGGTGGCAAATCGTTTGTTCCACGGGCAGGCTTCAGCACAGCGGTCGCAGCCATAAAAGCAATGGCCCAACTTGCCTTGTACTTCGGGGGGAAGTTCGCCACGATGCTCAATCGTGAGGTAAGATAGGCAGCGGCGCGCATCTAACGTGCCGTCTCCATGCAGAGCGTGCATGGGACAGGCAGCGAGACAGGCTGCACACGTTCCACACCGATTTTTAGCCTTTTCATCGTAGGCGTCTACTTCGTCCGTCAGCACCAATTCGCCCAAGAAGTAGTAACTTCCCATACCCGGAATGATGAGTTGCGAATTGCGTCCTCTCCACCCAATGCCACTCTGTTCGGCCCAATACTTCTCATCAATCGGGGCTGTATCGACAAAGCAACGTCCGTCAACAAGTTCTACCAATCTTAGTCGCTGCATCATACTGCGCAGCATCTGTTTCACCACTTCATGATAGTCTGTTCCGTAGGCATAGCGTGACAAACGGAGCCTATCCGTACTTCCATTTTGCACGGTTTCATCACAAAAAGAGGATTTTTCGGCGTTTTGATTGTCACAACTGGCGGGGTTATAGTTCACGGCCACCGACACAACTGTCTTTGCCCCTTCTACCAACAAACGTGGGTCAAGTCGCACGTCAACATTACGTGCCAAATAGTCCATATCGCCCTGTTCGCCTCGTGAGAGCCACGCTAAGCGTTCGGCCTCTCGCGCGGGACTTACTCTTTCGGCACGTGCAATACCACAGACCGAAAATCCTTCAGCCTGTGCCGCTTGTTTTATGTCAATGGAACGTAGCATTCTGTAGCTTTATGATAATAGTATAAGATTGTAGTATAATTATGCTGAGCCGTAGCCTATCTTATGCAAAGATAGTGCAAGGCGAATGCAGAACGTCAAGCTTGCTTGAACGATATGCTGAGCCGCAGCCTATCTTATGCAAAGGTAGTAAAAATAGTTTACGCATACTTAAAAGAGCGGAGCAACATACCGCTGTATGCTCGCTCCGCTCATCAACTATATTCAACTAAACGATTTTTATTCTTATTACGAGTGCAAATATAATCGACACACTTCGCATAAGGTGTCCACTTGCTATACATTGTTGTCCGATTGCTACAAAAAAGGTGTCCGATTGCTATCAATCGGACACCTTTCCTTGGCTTTCTTTATTTTACTGCTCTTGCTTTTCGCGCCACTCGCGGGGAGTCATGCCCAGTCGCGTAGAAAACATCTTGTATAACTGACTGCGTGACGAGAACCCACAAATGGACGAGATGCTCTCATTACTATAATCGGGGTGGGCCAATATGAGGCGCTGAGCCTCAGCAAATCGCAAGTCTGAAAGCCAAACGCGGAAGGTCTGACCTAAGTGCTGTTCAAAATAAGCACTGAGTTCGCGACGTGTCACCCCAACTTGTTGGGAGAGTTTGGCCATATTGACATCGCTCTCGGTAAATCGCTCTTCATCACACCATTGCGTCAAGCACTGGCCTATCGAGGCGATACGTTCGTCCGATAAGTGGGTAGTCAATGAAGTTGACTCGGAAGAATCGGTGCCTTCGATTTCTGTCGCAGTTTCTACTATGTCATCTTCCTCATCGCAAGACAAGACGTCTTCAAGCGGCTTCATGTTATATCCCAAAGCTATGAAACTAAATATAAATACGAATAGGGCTAATAGCAACAAGGGGCCAAACACAAATAATAAGGGACGATAGATAATAGCAAAGGCCATAAGCGCGGCCGTAATGCAGAGCATCGTATAGCCTGACCAAGTATAACGATTGTAAGGTGCGATGTCGGCTCCCGTTTCTGCCTCAACGCGCCCTTGATTGCGACGTATTTCGAACATCGGCGCGAATATGCTGCTCGCCATAGCTAATAAGAAGAGCACGTGCATAATCCACTTGGTACGGGTATACAAGAAGGTGTCGCGTCCCATCAATCCTACGATGAATACGGCCAAAATAGCGAAATATATCACCATAAAGGCGGCATCGTACTGCCAACGTCGCCGACGGTTGCATTCGATATTGAGTATGGAATGGGCTACGAGGAAGGTAACGGGCGAATAGAAGAGTATGTTGACGATTGTTCCGACATCATCACTCTCAGCACGAAAACCGCATACCATCTGTAGCACATAGTGTAACACTAATAAGCTCATGCTTACAAAGAGGGCCCAACGTGAACGCTCATAAGTAGCATTTACTACGTCTACGTGGAAGCGCGAAGTGAATAGCATTAGGGCCAACATGGCCGTGAAGATTAAACACGCAAATTGTAAAAGATATAAGGACGTCATGTCTATCCGATCGTTGAATTAGTCATGCAAAATTAGAAAAAACATTGCCGCTATCAAACAATCAAAACAAAAAACTTCTTCTTAAAGGATATAGAAAGAGTCTATCTAATCGTTCGCTAATATGCTATCTACTACTTCGCACAACTCGTCGTACCATGACTGACCGAAGCGGCGAATGAGAGGATCTTTCAAGAACTTATAGATAGGGAGTTGCAACTCACGGCCTTTCTTTACGGCTGCGTGGCAAACGCTCCAACGATGATATTGCAGGCCTACTGTGCCATTGGAGAACTGCTTCTCGCGTATGGGATAGAGGGCACATGAGATAGGTTTGCACCATGCGGTGCGTCCTTCACGAAAGGCTTTGTCGGTGGCACAGAAGCAACAGCCTTCGGCATTGTAGCACGTAAAGACGCAGTCTTTGCCATTGACAATACTCGTCACGAGGTCACCCTCGCTATCTGTATAGGCCACGCCTTGGCGGTCGATAGTGGCTTGGGCCGTAGCGCTGAGTTCGGGCCACACTTCGTCGAGTACGTTTTCGAGTTGGCCTACCTCATCGAGGGTAAGTGGCGCACCGCTATCGCCTTCTACGCAACACTGGCCTTTGCAAGCTTCGAGGTCGCAACAGAAGCATTCGGTAAATATGTCGGACGACAGCAATACGTCGCCCACTTGTATAATAGGTGGTATTCGGGTCATGAGATTGTGAGTCCTATAAGTTTAATGAGTTTAATAAGTTTAATGAGTTTAGTCGCTTAGCGCGAGAACATACATAACATACTTATCTTGCATACTTTGACATGCTTTATGACTTTATGAATATACTATAATAAAAGGTTTGTCAGAACATACATAACATACATGTTCTTGCACACTTTGACATGCTTGAAATATTAACATCACCAATTAATCGGCACTTGTCCGTTTTTGATAAGATAGTCATTACAGAGCGTGAAGTGATGATTGCCAAAGAAGCCGTGATAGGCGGAGAGGGGCGAGGGGTGGGCAGAGCAGAGGACGAGGTGACGCGAGCGGTCGATTACTTGTCCTTTCTTCTGCGCGTAACTGCCCCAAAGGATAAAGACAAGGTGATCACGCTCGGAAGAGAGGTGACGAATAACGGCATCGGTAAACGTCTCCCAACCATGACCTGCGTGTGAAGCTGCTTGGTGTTGGCGCACAGTAAGGGTGGCGTTGAGCAACAATACGCCTTGTTCAGCCCAGCGGCGCAAACTGCCTGAGGAAGGAATAGGACGCCCCGTGTCGGCATTTATCTCTTTGAAAATGTTGACCAATGAAGGGGGAATGCGCACACCGTCTTTTACCGAGAAGCAGAGTCCTTCGGCTTGGCCCGGCCCATGGTAAGGGTCTTGTCCGATGATGACTACCTTCACCTTGTCAAAGGGACAGAGGTTGAAGGCATTGAATATCTCGTGTCCGGGAGGATAGCACGGACCTTGTGCATACTCTGCTCGCACAAAGTCGGTAAGTTGCTTAAAGTAGGGGGCATCAAACTCAGCTTGTAAGTGTTCGCCCCACGAAGGGTCAATGTTTACTTTCATAGGGACAAAGGTACGAATTTTGTTTGGAAACACATCAAATGAGGAGGGGGGCAGGCCTCCCGACCCGCGGAATCGTGTAAAACTATATTTAATAGAGTTTTACTACTCCGCAAGCCGGAGGGCCTACCCCCCACTTGCTACGTCGCTCTCATTTGGGTAGTTAATAACGTCTTTCATTTAACACTACCCTAACGAAAGCAGTTCGCGTTAGTCTTCGTCAGCGCTCCAATCAAAAGATTCGTCGCCCCACTGGCGCTCATTGCTCCAGTCGTCGCCTTGATTGATGCTTTCGCCCGACCCCTTGCTGCCAACCATCATGGTGGCTACGGCACTTTCAGCGTCAAAGCGAATAACAGTGGCCGTGGGCTGTATATATGTCTTTTTCATTGTCTTTTTGTAATCGTTTAGTAAGTAATCTTTATTGAGCAATAAATTTGCGTCCTTGCTGCAAATAGATATTGCCCTTCACTGTAGTAAACACGCGGCGACCGCTGAGGTCGTAGATAGGAGCATTGGGGGCAACATCATTTTTAACAACATTCGTAATACCCGTTGTTGTGCCACCAAAGTTCATCGCGAGAGACTGAATGGTCTCGTTGTCTACCTTGAGGTAAGCGCGGTTAGCCTTCAACGTCGCATTCGTAGAGCGGAAGAAACCTACACTGCCCGTACCATTGGCGCGGCCAAGGGATAAGATGCCTTCGGTGCTGATCTCACTGGTAGTACCTAAGAGATCGTTGTCAATAGCATCGGCAGAAGCAATCACGTTCAATACGACTTTATTGTCGCTTGCGCTTTCACCACTCAAGATGATACCTTGATTAGCAGGTACGGCCGTCACGGCATTCATCTGAAGTTCAGTCTTTTCGTCATTCAACTTAGCAGCGTACGCCTTGATGTTGTCTTGACCTTCCGCTACCTCAACAGCATAAGGCAAGCAAGTAGTAGCAAATGTCTTGTTGTCAGCCTTTGAGTAGTTGAGGGGAAGGGTGATGGTGGCAGGGGTGAGGGTGAAGGCATAGCTCTTTTCTGTGGGGAGAGCGTTAAGATCTATTTTATCAAACTGTACATATTCGTTGTTGTAATTCCATGCAACATTACCAGATCCAATAACCCAATTTGAATATCTATATAAGCCGAAAGAATTATCATCGAACTTGTAAATGTTCCATACATTTTCGCCAGCAGTACCAGAGAATGCTAATCTGCATCGTGGCACACCCGCGTTACTTGGAATTTGGCTTGATGTAGCAGTTTTGTTTGCTCCCACATTGTGAAATTGGAAACCATCAAAAGGATTACCCTTTACATACCAAAGGTCGCCTCGAACATCGTTCAATTGTGCTGCTTGACCATCGGTGCGAATAGCTAATGAAGAGCCATTGGCATAAACGCGATTACGTGTATCTGTACCATTCACCAAGTAATAGTAAACAGGGGCCTCATCAGTGCTGGTAGTGAAGGGCAAGTTGACATTCAAATCAAAATTGAACGTAGTCTCGCTTGTAGCCTTGTGGAATAAGCCAGTAGGTTGATACGTTTGACCCAATGAAACATAAGTGGGTAAACTCTCGGAGGTGATTGAACTTTCAGGATAGTTCTGTCCTTCATATACATCGTATGAATAAGAATAACGGACCTTGTTTTCTTGATTATCAATATAGTTATAGGTCACCTTTGTGGGTTGCTCTACTGCATAGAAGATAAACTTGGCTTTACTATTCCCAGGTTTTTCTGAGGTATTAAAGCTACCCGTGTTTGAATCGTCCTTGCTTGTAACGTAGGTGGTATAATATTTTGTACCAAAAAACCAATACGATCCATAATATGAAAGAGTAATGGCATTATCTTCCTCAGCAACATCAAACGTAGTGAGTGTTGAACTCATGTTCAACACATCGTTTCGATCCTTAACTTTAAAACCCGTATTGTTAAGTTTGCTTTTAATAGTAATGGTTTTGCCTTCTTTTGTTACAATCCATAGATACTTTTTGTCATCGTCAGTAAGTTTACTGCCAATCAAGTCCAAGCCAACAGAAGCAGCATCAGTATGTGCATACTTGTCATCAGGAGACAAATACATAAAATTACCATTGCTATTCGTCTTGTCAGACTTAACGAGGACAAGGTACTGATTGCCCGACTCAAGGTCGCTCCACGTGGTAGGTGTGCTTGCTACTTGTTGTGCCAGAGCGCTCATTACGCAGCTCACGAGCAACAGTAGCACTGAGGTAAATTTCTTTGCCATTGCTTGTTGTATATTTTTTATTATTAATTGCATTAGATGCGCAGCCTTGCGCTAAAATCGAGTGCAAAATTGGCGTTTTCATGTTATACAACATGTGATAAAGGGGTAGTTTTTGCGGTAATACCGAATTTATAACCAATTACCGCACTTTTTGAAAGGTCCGACTACCAAAACGCGTTATCATAAAGGAGCAAGGGATAATGCGTATCGAAAAGTTTTTCGTACCTTTGCCAACATAAAAACGACCTTGAATGAATCCTCCCGAAACATACTCGCATCTACTTCGTCAAACGGTTGACGACCTATCGGACACGGCGAAAATGAAAGGACTCTTTCATCAACACCGACATGGCGACCCACTACCCTCCTCTGCAGCATTGGAAGAGATTATTGGGTTGTGTCGCGCTGTACTCTTTCCGGGGTACTACGGACGCAGCACACTGAATGCCGTGACCGTGCGTTACCACATCGGCATGGAAGTGGAACGCCTCTTCTCGTTGCTCACCGCACAGATACAGGCGGGACTCTGTTTTGGCCGACAAGAGGAGGACAATCGCTGCATGGGCATTGACTATCACGCCAAGGCAGAGGCCATTGCGGCCTCTCTCATCAGCCTACTGCCTCAGGTGCGCCGCACATTGGCTACCGACGTTGAAGCGGCTTACTTGGGCGATCCTGCAGCACAGAATTATGGTGAGGTGATCAGTTGCTACCCCGCCATTCGTGCCTTGACATGTTACCGCATCGCACATGAATTGTATCGATTGGACGTGCCGCTCATTCCGCGTATCATTGCGGAATTGGCACACAGCGAAACGGGCATCGACATTCACCCTAGGGCACAGATTGGCGAATACTTCACCATCGACCACGGCACGGGTGTGGTAATCGGAGCCACATGTATCATTGGTCGTAACGTTAAGCTCTACCAAGGTGTCACGCTCGGCGCAAAGAGTTTTCCGCTCGACGAGCATGGCAACCCTGTTAAGAATAACCCGCGTCACCCCATTCTCGAAGACGGTGTGATCGTTTACTCTAACGCCACCGTCTTAGGACGCATCACAATCGGACGAGGGGCCGTAATTGGTGCCAATAAGTGGGTCACACACGACGTGTCCGCAGGGGAGAAAGTGTAGCCCCTACGTAACGCGTGCTTTCCAGCACGCGATAATATATTTTCTACTTCGCGTGTGTAGGAAACACGCGATACATAGGCCACATTAGCCCATGGACACATTAGCATATTAGCACATTAACTTGATTATGCAAGAATTTGAACTCATAGCCAAAACCTTTCAAGGACTGGAAGAGGTATTGGCACAAGAACTCACCGAACTCGGTGCAAACAACGTACAAATAGGACGCCGCATGGTGTCGTTCACTGGCGACAAGGCCATGATGTATCGTGCCAACTTCTGCTTGCGCACGGCCATTCGCGTACTCAAACCCATTAAGCACTTTAAGGCAAAGAGTGCTGACGACGTGTATGCCGCAGTGCGCAGCATTGACTGGAGCCAGTACTTAGACGTTAACACAACGTTTGCCGTTGACTCGGTGGTGTTCTCTGAAGAGTTCCGCCACTCTAAGTTTGTGGCCTATAAGGTGAAGGACGCTATCGTCGACTACTTCCGCGACACGACGGGCGAACGTCCTAACATTCGCATTACCAACCCCGACGTAAAGCTCAATATCCACATAGCCGAGGCTGACTGCACACTCTCACTCGACTCTTCGGGCGACTCGCTCCACTTGCGCGGCTACCGCGTGGCTACGGTCGAAGCTCCTATCAACGAGGTGTTGGCCGCTGGCTTGATTAAGTTGACGGGTTGGACGGGCGACTGCGACTTCATCGACCCCTTCTGCGGTTCGGGTACGTTCTTGGTAGAAGCTGCCTTAATGGCGCGCAATATCTACCCTGGTGTGTTCCGCAAATCATTTGGCTTTGAGAAGTGGAAGGACTTCGATGCCAACCTCTTGCAAGAAATCTATGACGACGACTCACAAGAACGTGAGTTTACACACCATATCTATGGTTACGACATTAACGTTCCTACTGTCGACATTGCCCTAAAGAACGTACGCAGCGCTGGCGTATCCGACATTGTAACCGTTGAAGCACAGGACTTCCGTAAGTTTAAGAATCCCAGCGAGAAGGCGATCATGGTGACCAATCCTCCTTACGGCGAACGCTTAACACCGCCCGACATCTTGGGCCTCTACCAAGCCATTGGCAAGGTGTTGAAGAATGAGTTCCAAGGAGGCGAGGCTTGGATTATCTCGTCAAAGGCTGAGCTGTTCGAAAACCTTGGTTTGCGTCCCAGCCTCAAAACGCAGATATTCAATGGTAAGCTCGACTGCGACTTCCGCAAGTATCAGCTCTTTAGCGGTAAACTCAGCGAATTTCGCGCGGAAGGCGGCAAGGTAAAGACCGAGGAGGAACGCCGCCTCATGAGCGACCAACGTCGTTTCCGCACCCAACGCGACGAGTTTAAGAAGCGCATCAACGACGAAGAGGAGACACGCTTTGACGACGATGAGACCGAAGCTAAATATCGCATTCTGCGTAGCAAGCACCGCGAGTTTGAACAGACGCGTGCTCCACGCAAGCCCAAACGCGAAGGTGGCTTCCGTGGCGGCAAGGGTGAAGGCGGCTTCAAGAACGGTGGATTTAAAAAGGACGGCTTCAAAAAACGCGAAGGCGGATTTAAGAAGAAAGGCGGATTTAGTGGCGGACGCAAGCGCGACTAATTGCGAGAGACTTTTAAAAAGTTTGATGGCTATGAGGTTATAAAGTTACCGAAAAGCACTTACAGACCTACGCGGCTTTGCCTCTATATTCTGACCACCGCGACCCTAATGACCGCATCATTGTGGCACAAGCTATTACCGACCAGGTACCACTTATAAGTTCAGACCGCAAGTTTACACACTATGTGAAAAGCGGTTTGAACTTTATTTTTAATGAACGATGAAGCGAGGTGATTTCTAATAGTTACGCATCCTCACCTGGGGGAACGCATCCTCACCTGGGGGCGACGCGTCCCCGCGTCGGCATTTGCTTGGCAAGGCTCGATGCCTTGACAAGCAAATACAATACATTTTCTCATTGCCAAGTTGGGGCATCGAGCCCCAACTTGGCAATACCGACGCGGGGACGCGTCGCCCCCAAGTGAGGACGCGTTTCCTCACAAGATAGGAACCATCCCCAAAATATACTTACTCCTCAACCCCAGAAGATCAAACACAACACACAATATATAATGAACATTAAACACTTAATCGCAGCAACCCTTGCGTTGCTACTTGGCACCACCGCTATGGCACAAAACAAGAAGAGCTTTACGCTTGAAGACTTGATGTGGGGTGGCAACAACTATGCCAACATTATGCCCCGCTATTATGGCACAGCCTTTTGGGGCGACCGCTTGTTAAAACTCGATGTAGACGAGGTGAGTACCCTCACCAATGCGAAAAGCGTAAAAGAAAAGTCTAAAGTGCTCTTCACCACTAACGAGGTGAATGCCGCTATTGATACGGCAAAGGTGGGCAAGGTGTATAACTTGCTTTACGCCGAGTTCCCCTACGCTAACAAGACGCAAGTACTACTGAGCACACAGAAGCTCCGCGTACTTTACGATTGGAACGCAAAGAAGGCCGTTTGGACAGCTGAACGCACCGCTGGTGAGTCGGCCTCTGACCTCTGTTTTGCCTCAAAGGCCGAGGCTTACGTGAAGAACTGGAACCTCTACGTGCGCACCGCTGACGGCAAAAATCACCAAGTCAGCACAGACGGCACACGCGAGTTGCAGTATGGCCTCTCAGTTCACCGCGATGAGTTTGGCATTCATAAGGGCACATTCTGGAGTCCCAAAGGCTCCTTGTTGGCCTTCTACCGCATGGACCAATCAATGGTGACAGACTATCCTTTAATCGACATCAACCACCGCGTTGCTCAATTAGCTCCTGAGAAGTACCCCATGGCGGGCATGGCCAGTCACAAGGTGACGGTGGGCGTATATAACCCTACGACCGAAAAGACCGTTTACTTACAAGCAGGCGACCCTACCGACCGCTACTTTACCAACATCGCGTGGAGTCCTGACGAGAAGACGATCTATATGTTTGAGTTGCCCCGCACGCAAGACAAGGCCGAACTCGTTAGTTATGACGCTGCAACGGGCCAACGCAAGGCGGTACTCTACACCGAGACGAATAGCCGCTACGTAGAGCCTTGCAACCCTATTCAGTTCTTACCCTGGGACGCTACAAAGTTTGTGATGCAGACACGCCGCGATGGCTACAACCACCTCTACCTCTTCGACGTAAGCGGCCGTCAGCTCAAACAATTAACGAAGGGTAAGTATGAGGTTATCAATGTACTGGGCTTTAACACCAAGGCCAAGAGCATTGTTTACCAAAGCAATCAGAACAACCCCATTCAGTATAGCAACTTTAGCGTAAACGTAGCTTCGGGCAAAATCACCCTACTCGACAATGGAGAGGGTACACACTACGCTACTTTGTCGGCCAATGGCCTTTACCTCATGGACCGCTGGTCGTCACCGAAGACTTTCCGTCAATACGACCTCGTGGCTACTACGAAGCCTGCCGTAACGAAACTACACACCGACGGCAATCCTTGGACGGCTTATAACGTGCCTGAGATTACGAGTGGCAGCATAAAGGCGGCTGACGGAAAGACCGACCTTTACTACCGCTTAGTAAAGCCTGTTGACTTCGACCCGAACAAGAAGTACCCTACAGTGGTATACGTTTATGGTGGTCCGCATGCCCACAACGTAGAGGCTGCGTGGAACTACCTTACGCGCCCCTGGGAGGTGTATATGGCGCAACGCGGCTACGTAGTATTCGTCGTAGACAATCGAGGCTCTGAGAACCGTGGATTTGAGTTTGAGAGCTGCACACACCGCCACTTGGGCGACATCGAGATGCAGGATCAACTGGAAGGCGTGAAGTATCTTAAATCGCTTCCTTACGTTGATGCCGACCGCATTGGCGTACACGGTTGGTCGTTTGGTGGCTTTATGACGACTAACTTGATGTGTTCTTATCCTGACGTATTTAAGGTGGGCGTAGCAGGTGGCCCTGTTATCGACTGGAAATACTACGAAGTGATGTATGGCGAGCGTTATATGGACACCCCCCAGGAAAACCCTGAAGGCTACGCTTCTTCATCGTTGCTCAACAAGGCCAAAAATCTGAAAGGCCGTTTGCAAATCATCGTGGGCTATAACGACCCCACTTGCGTGATGCAACACAGCTTGTCGTTCCTCCGTGCTTGTGAGGACGCTGGCACACAGCCCGACTACTTCGTTTACCCTGGCGATGGCCACAACATGATGGGCCACGACATGGTCCACCTACACGAACGCATTACGCGCTACTTTGACGATTATTTGAAATAATAAATATATAGTAAAAGGCGTTTGCTGATAGTTAGCTATCAACAAACGCCTTTTGTTATGCCCTTTCTCCCCCGCTTCTAAACAAAAAAAAGCAGTGTCATATAGACACTGCTTAAATAAAAGAACCCTGCGTAAAATGGGGAGAGACGCAGGGTTCGGGGAAGGGGATGTTGTTCCACTCCGATTCGAACGGGGACTGAGAGAACCAAAAACTCTAGTGCTGCCATTACACCATGGAACATCCGCAAGTATCAGAGCGTATTGTTCTGATTTGCGGTGCAAAGGTATGCACTTTTTTTATAACCACCAAATGTTTTGACAAAAAAATGCAACTTTTTTTTCAAAAGGCAGTTCTCTGTATGTTCTCGCGCTAAGCGACTATAAGTAGATGTCCAAAGCTTGCTGCTGCCGCGGGTTACAAACCCGCCCCCCAATTAGGCATGTTTATCTTAACACTACTTTCCCTCCTTCAAGAATTGTAGGGCGCGCTTTACGATGTCATTTCGCTTATTGATAAGACGGAAGTATTCATTGCGATCCCAGAGGTCGTAGGCAATGGTACACTTGAGAGTGTAACGCAAGTCTTCAAGTGTAGCTTGCAGTTCCTTATCGTCCTTCGGCTCTAACTTCTTGCGCTTGCCTTCAGCAATGATAGAATCGGTGAGTGAAGTGGGTACGTTGAAGTACTGTACGTAGTTGTCAAACTTCTTATACTTGCGCTTCAGCTCCTTGCGATGTTCGTCCACATAGCGCAACGTATAGTCGTTAATCAGATTATAACGACGCAAGGCACGATAGTAGGGAGAATAAGTAGTCGTATCGAGCGGCACAAAGATGTCGGGCATGATACCACCGCCACCATATACAGTGCGGCCTTTTTGAAGTGTCTTAAACACCTTTGTTGAATCAAGATGAATACTATCAATAGAGGTCAACTCGCCACGCGTGTAGCGCTTCTCAAGGTCTTGGTCATACTCTTCCTTTTGGCCCTTCGTATAGGGCTTCTGAATGCAACGGCCTGAGGGAGTATAATAATGTGATACGGTGAGTCGAATCATGGAGCCATCAGGCAAGTCGATAGGACGTTGAACCAATCCCTTGCCAAAGGTGCGACGACCAATGATCGTACCACGATCATTATCTTGAATCGCTCCGCTCACAATCTCGGCAGCTGAAGCGGTAAATTCATCTACCAAGATGACGATACGTCCCTCCTTCTGCATCAATCCGCCGCCCTCTGCTAATAAATCTTGTCGGGGCATAACGCGGCCATCGGTATAAACAACGGAGGCTCCCTTGGGGAGAAATTCACTTGCCACCTCCTGTGCCGCATTGAGATACCCTCCCCCATTCATGCTAAGGTCGAGTATAAGGTCGGTCATGCCTTGCTTGCGCAGTTCGGCTATTTTGTCATGTACTTCCTTACCCGATGTCGCACCGAAGCTATCCAAATGAATGTAACCCGTACCAGGCATAATTAGGTAGGCAGCATCAACAGTATTGACGGGTATCTTGTCGCGTACTACCTTGAAGTGTAACACACCCTGCGTGCCACGACGCACGACATCAAGATTGGCTATCGTACCCTTAGGGCCACGAAGTTTGCTCATGATGCTATCGCGGTCCATCTTTACACCAGCTATCGTTACCCCATTCACAGCGATAATGCGGTCACCCGCCAACACGCCCACGCGCTCGCAAGGGCCTTTACTGACAACCTGCAGTACGAGAAGGGTATCCTTTACCATATTAAAGCTAACGCCGATGCCTTCAAAGTTGCCAGAGAGAGGCTCGTTTAACTTTTTGGTGTCTTTTGCATTGGTATAAGATGAATGAGGGTCGAGTTTGCTCAACATTCCATTTATAGCGTCCTCAGCCAATTTCTGCTGATCCACGCTGTCAACGTATAAGCTGGTGATAGCCACTTGTGCCATTTGCAGCTTTTTTATCTGCTCAAAGTCTACATCGCCAAAGCGCGACTGTGCGCAAGCGGGCAATGTAAGCAGTACAGCTAATAATAAGAGTATATGTTTCATTTTTTATTTTTTTTGTTGACGAGTAAATCGGTACTTTTAAGTTGACAAGTTAACTTGTCAACCCATTATTCCTCCTTCGGCAAAAATGCGGAAACGTCCTTTCCATAGGCAATAAGCTCGCGCACTACGCTCGATGAGATGTCTGAATAATGGGCTTCGGTAAAGAGCATGACCGTTTCAACTCCTGCCAATCGCTTGTTCATAGCAGCAATATCACGTTCGTACTCAAAGTCCTTGACCGAACGCAGACCACGCAGAATGAAGGTGGCACCTTCTCGGCGCGCCAAGTCAATCGTAAGGTCATTATAGGCTACTACCTTAATACGTGGCTCATGGGCATACACCTTCTGAATGGCCTCAACACGTTGCGCTGGCGTATAAAACGAACGTTTCTTATCGTTCACGCCCACACCTATCACGATACGGTCGAACATAGGCAATCCGCGCTCTACAATACTGGCATGCCCCACGGTAAAGGGGTCAAAAGAACCTGGAAAGATGGCTACTTTCATAAGTCTGAAGTGTTTTCGTCGGCCAAGTCTTCCTCAACCACAAGATTGTCAATAATAAAGTTTTGGCGCTCCATCGTGTTCTTACCCATATAGTATTCCAACAGTTGCGCCACGTTGTCGCTCTTATGAAGCGTGACAGGGTCGAGTCGCATATCAGGGCCGATAAAGTTCTTAAACTCTTCGGGGTCAATCTCGCCCAGACCTTTAAATCGAGTGATTTCGGGGTTAGGACTGAGACGCTCAATGGCTGCGAGGCGTTCTTCGTCGGTGTAGCAATAGATCGTCTCATACTCTGAGCGGTCGCTCACCTGCGTCTTCTTCAATATCGCAGCTCCAGCACTGGTGTTAGTCACCGTCTTGACCTTTGCACTGGCTCCGCGCACTTTCTTCTTTTTGTTACGCACACGGAAGAGAGGCGTCTGAAGTATATATACGTGGCCTTTCTTGATTAAGTCGGGGAAGAATTGTAGGAAGAAGGTGATGATAAGCAATCTGATGTGCATACCATCGACATCAGCATCGGTAGCAACAATCACCTTGTTATAGCGAAGTCCGTCAAGACCGTCCTCTATATTGAGTGCAGCTTGCAAGAGGTTGAACTCTTCATTCTCATACACCACCTTTTTGGTCAATCCAAAGCAGTTGAGCGGTTTACCGCGCAAGGAGAAGACGGCCTGCGTTTGTGCATTACGCGTCTTAGTGATAGATCCACTGGCTGAGTCACCCTCGGTAATAAAGATAGAGGATTCGAAACGCGCGTCTTCTTGTTCTTCGTCTTGCTTTTTCTTTGCCTTCGGAGCGGGGTCGTTGAGGTGAATGCGGCAGTCGCGCAACTTGCGGTTGTGGAGGTTGGCCTTCTTCGCACGTTCACGCGCCAATTTCGTCACACCAGCTATCGCCTTGCGTTCCTTTTCGCTTTCTTCAATCTTTTGTTTGATAATGTCGGCTATGTCAGTGTGCATGTGTAAGTAATTGTCGACATTCTCTTTAATAAAGTCGCCAATAAACTTGTTGACACTGACCCCTGAAAGAGGGAAAGGATTGCCATTTGAGTCCTTATCGGGTGCCATCGTAAGCGAACCGAGCTTAATCTTGGTCTGGCTTTCAAATAGGGGTTCTATTACACGAATGGCGATGGCTGCTACGAGTCCGTTACGCACGTCTTGCACGTCGTAGTTCTTACCAAAATATTCCTTAATGGCTTTGGCTATGTGCTCTTTAAAAGCACTCTGATGTGTACCGCCCTGTGTGGTGTGTTGACCGTTTACGAATGAGTAATACTCTTCGCCATACTGTGAGGTATGCGTAAAAGCTATATCAATGTTCGGCCCTGTAAGGTGGACGATAGGGTAAAGTCCTGGAGCCGTCATGTTATCATTCAAGAGGTCTTCAAGGCCATTACGGCTCAAGATGCGGCGGCCGTTGTAGAAAATGGCTAAGCCCGTATTGAGGTAGGTGTAGTTACGAAGCATATTCTCAACGAACTCGCTATGGAAGCGATAGTTTTGGAACAGTTCTTTATCGGGTTCGAAGAAGATGTACGTTCCGTTCTCTTCGTCACAGTCACCCTCTTCGTCGCTCACGAGCACACCTTTCTCAAATATTGCCTCGTGCATTTTCTTATCACGCACGCTGCGTGCCACAAATCGGCTTGACAAGGCATTAACGGCCTTTAGGCCGACACCATTCATACCCACCGAGGCGGTGAATACGGCTGTGTCGTACTTACCGCCCGTATTGAGCTTTGACACGGCATCTACCAACGCGCCGAGGGGAATACCACGACCATAGTCGCGGATTTCGGCTGTAAGGTTGTCATGAATGTTGACTTCTATGCGCTTACCAAAGCCTTCATTAAATTCGTCAATACTATTATCTATGCTCTCCTTGAGAAGGACGTAGATACCATCTTCTGCATGCGAGCCATCACCCAATCGGCCAATGTACATACCAGGACGCGTGCGGATATGTTCCGTATCCTCAAGGTGACGTATTTTGCTCTCGTCATATACTACTGACGAGGCAGTATTTGTTGTCGTTTCTTCTATATCTTGAGCCATAGCTTAGTAAATGCTTAGGGAATGTGCAAATGCTTAGTAAATGTGCAAATGTGAGAATGTGCAAATGTGCAAATGATTGATTAATGCGTAAATGCTTAGGGAATGTGCAAATGTGAGAATGTGCAAATGTGCAAATGATTGATTAATGTGTAAATGATTGATTAATATGCAAATAATCTAATATTATTGAATTTGAGCAATGAAATGCGACCATTTGCACATTTGCACATTCTCACATTTGCACATTAGCATATCTCTCCCTTAAAGCAGCGACGGCGCTTGTGTTGTTCCGTCTTAAAGTACTGCCACTGATTTTGCACTTTATCATTGAGTTCGAGTTCTGGATTGCTCTCTGCATATTCATACCCCAACTTCTGATAAATAGGTATCAAGTCAGTAAACAATAGCGCGTTAGCGCCCTTGCCTTGATAGTCAGGACGAACGGCTACGAGTAGCAGATCAAGCACTTTGGGACGCTTCCACATCAAGGCTTTCAACAAGTGGAACCAACCAAAAGGCAACAACTTACCCTTGGCCTTTTGCAAAGCACGTGAAAGTGACGACATCGAAATGCCTACGGCCACCAACTCGTTTTGTTCGTTCTCTACCAAAGTAACCATACGCAAGTCGAGCACGGGTACATACATATTAACGTATTGATCAATTTGCTTCTCTGTCATGCGAGAGTAACCAAACAAGGGGGTGTAGGCATCGTTGATAAGGCGGAAGATTTCATGTCCAATGCCTGTCTCACGCACTTCCTTTTTGCTCTTGAGCTTGCGAATGTGTAGATTGTAACGTTGCTGAATAATATTTGAGATGCGTTTATGCTTCTCGGGTACAGCTTCGGGTATGTAGATTTTCATCTCCACCCAATCAGCACTCTTGACCAACCCCAACTTCTCCATGTGCTGAGGATAATAGGGATAGTTGTAAATGGTAGCCATGGTAGAGAGTTGGTCAAATCCTTCGACCAACATGCCTTCAGCGTCCATATCGGTAAAGCCAAGTGGACCTTCTATCTGAGTCATGCCACGCTCTTTGCCCCATTGCTTCACGGTGTCAATCAATGCCGTGCTCACTTCTATGTCGTCAATAAAGTCTATCCAACCAAAGCGCACGCTTTGCTTCTTCCACGTTTCGTTAGCGCGGCGGTTGATGATAGCAGCCACGCGTCCTACAATCTTACCCTCGCGATAAGCCAAAAAGTAGTCGGCCTCGCAGAAGTCGAATGCCGCATTCTTCTGGGGCGAGAAGGTATTGAGCATATCGTCATAGAGGTCGGGCACAGAGTAGGGATTGTTCTTATAAAACTCGTAGTTGAAACGTATGAAACGCTTCAAGTCCGCTTTAGAGGTTACTTTTCTTATTTCGACAGACATGAGTGTAAATGTATATTTTTATATGTATTATTACTCAGTTTTAGCTTGCAAAAGTACTTATTTTTTATCACTCTCACCCAAAGCACCGACCTAAAACGTTCGTTTTGTCTGATAATCATCGCCATTTCTAATTGGGGGGCGGTCCTCACCTGGGGGCGACGCGTCCCCGCGTCGGCATTGCCAACTTGGGGTTCGATGCCCCAAATTGGCAATACTTGAATTAGTGATATTCATGTATTTGTTAGTCAAGGCATCGAGCCTTGACTAACAAATGCCGACGCGGGGACGCGTCGCCCCCAGGTTAGGACGCGTCCCCCCAATTAGGCTGATAAATTGCCTTTAAATGATTTTACCCACACAATTCGTTACAGAGTCAAAACTTTTATTTGCATATTTGCGTAAAGTATCGTAACTTTGCAGACGAAATTAGGAAAGAGGACAGATTTGGCTGCTTGCAACCTCTTAAAAACAATGCTAAAACTCGTAATCACGAACGCCCTTTAATCATTAAACGGCGCTCAAGACTATGAACGCAAACATTTTACTTGAAGCCGAATCTCATTCTCTGCCTGTTTCCGCCATGCGAAAGCAGGCAGTTGTTTTTACCACACTTTTATTAAAACCACAAAATGGGATACTTATTTACATCCGAATCGGTGTCAGAAGGACACCCCGACAAGGTGGCAGATCAAATATCTGACGCCGTGCTTGACCAGTTGTTGGCCTACGACCCCAACTCGAAAGTAGCTTGCGAAACGCTCGTAACCACTGGACAAGTGGTTGTAGCTGGAGAAGTAAAGTCTGAAGCTTATGTCGACCTACAAGACGTTGTACGTCGCACCATCGCACGCATCGGTTACACCAAGGCCGAATATAAGTTTGAAGCCGAAAGTTGTGGCATTCTCAGTGCCATTCACGAACAAAGTGCCGACATCAATCGTGGTGTTGACCGCCAAGACCCTATGGCTCAAGGCGCAGGCGACCAAGGCATGATGTTTGGCTACGCAAATAACGAGACCGACACTTACATGCCGTTGCCCCTTTCGCTGGCACACGACATTGTGTACGTATTGAGCGAAATCCGTCGTGAAGGCAAGGTGATGACTTACCTTCGTCCCGACTCTAAGAGCCAGGTGACCATTGAATATAGCGACGACAACGTAGCGCAACGCATCGACACCATTGTCGTTAGCACACAACACGATGAATTTATCTCTGCCGCAGAAGCAGGTTCGCAAGAGGAAGCTGACCGACAGATGTTAGCAAAGATCCAAAAGGACGTGGAAGACATTGTTATTCCTCGCGTGCTCGACGAACGCGTGCATACGCCTGAGATTAAGGCGCTGTTCCACAAAGGCGACATCAAGTTCTACGTCAACCCCACGGGTAAGTTCGTAATCGGTGGCCCCCACGGCGACACGGGTTTAACGGGTCGTAAGATCATTGTTGATACTTATGGTGGCAAGGGTGCACACGGTGGTGGTGCCTTCTCAGGTAAAGATCCTTCTAAGGTAGACCGCTCAGCTGCTTATGCCGCTCGCCACATTGCCAAGAACATGGTAGCCGCAGGCGTTGCCGACGAGATGTTGGTTCAGTTGAGCTATGCCATTGGTAAGGCTGAACCTATTTCTATTTACGTTGACACCTATGGCCGCAGCCACGTCAACATGACCGACGGCGAGATAGCACACAAGATTGGTGAGCTATTCGACCTCCGCCCCGCAGCCATCGAGCGTGCATTGAAACTTCGTCAGCCTATCTACGAAGAGACGGCAAGCTATGGCCACGTAGGTCGCACTCCTGAGGTAAAGACCAAGACTTTCACTGCCCCCGGTCAGCCCGACAAGCAAGTGGAAGTAGAACTCTTCACTTGGGAGAAGTTAGACAAAGTAGACGAGATTAAGAAGGCCTTTGGCGCGTGAACCTAATGTGCTAATATGTTAATATGTTAATGTGCAAATGTGAGAATGTGCAAATGTGCAAATGGTCGCCTTTGTTTGCTACGATTATAACGCATTCAATCATTTGCACATTAGCATATTAGCACATTAACTCATTAGCATATTAACTAATTTGCACATTCGCACATTAACACATTAGCATATTAGCATATTAAAACCTCATGAACATAACCGTATATAGTGCTTCGAGCGGACAAGTGCCAACCATCTACGTAGAGGCGGCACAAGAGTTGGGACGCTTAATGGCTGAGGGTAAACATACCCTCATTAATGGGGCTGGACGCACAGGGTTGATGGGCGCTTGCGCCGATGCCTGTTTAGTAGCAGGCGGAAAGGCCATTGGCATCATTCCTCAATTTATGATCGACCAACATTGGCAACACACGGGCATGAGTCAACTCATCGTTACACCCAATATGCACCGACGCAAAGAACTCATGGCCGAAAAGAGCGATGCTTGCATTGCACTACCTGGAGGCGTGGGTACACTCGAAGAGTTGCTCGAGATTATTACTTGGAAGCAATTAGGACTTTATCTTAAGCCCATCATCGTACTCAACACCAACCATTATTACGATGCACTCCTCGCCCAATTACAACGTGCCATTGCCGAGAACTTTATGCGAAGCCAACACGCTGCCATCTGGCACGTAGCACAAACCCCAGCCGAAGCACTGCATTTGGCACAAACTACGCCCCTTTGGGACAAATCTGTACGCAAATTTGCTGCAATGTAACACGCTAATAGCGCGAATGTGCAAATGTGCAAATGTGAGAATGTGCAAATGGACGCCTTTACTTGCTGTCTTTTTTTGTCCATTCTAACTTCTAATACATTATTACATTTACATATTCGCACATTCTCACATTCTCACATTTGCACATTTCCCAAGCATTTTCACATTCCCCAAGCATTTGCATCTCCCCTCATTTGCACATTTGCACATTCGCACATTTGCACATTTCCCCACCATGCACACCACCGTAATCGACACATTGGCCACTCCTCAGGCCGAACAGCAGGCTGCTCTCGCTGGCGAAAGCGGACAGAGCAGCGTGCGCTATAATCATTGGCACAGAGCAGCAGAGACCGACACTACTCCACCCGACCCTCGACTCATGGGGCCCTTAGCCCCAGGGCAGCCCCTCACGATGAAGCCCGAAATGTTCACTACCGACTATTGGGCCGAATCCTTGCGTTATAAGCCACAAAATGAGTTTGCAGCTGAATTAGACAGCCTTTCGGGCATGTCAGACTCAACGCTAATGAGTATCAAGCCCACAGGCATAGCGGGCGACCCCATTCCCTACCAATTTCGCACCGATAGCATCGTTACCATTATCCTAATGCTCAGCTTCTTCTTAATGGTAAAAGTCGTATCGGGCTCGCGCCACTACCTGCACCAACAGATAAAGGACTTCTTCCACCACCGCCAACGCGAAAACCTTTTTGTGCAACGTACACAGACCGAGATGCGCGGACAAGCGTTCCTCGTCTTTCAGACGTGTATCATGCTCGGCGTCCTCTTCTTCGACTATACACAAGAGCATCAAGCCGACGTATTCAACCAAATCTCACCTTATAAGATATTGGGCGTTAGCGTTGCCATCTGTAGCCTATATTTTATGCTGAAAACGGGGGTTTACACCTTTATCAACAACATCTTCTTTACTCGCAAGCAGTGCGAGCAATGGGCCAACTCCTACATGCTCTGCACCTTAGGTCTTGGCATAGCCCTGCTCCCATTGAGCCTCCTTGTCGTATATTTCGATTTGGCACCTCAAAATATGTGTATCAGCTTCATCTGTCTACTTATAATTAGCAAATTGCTACTATTGTATAAGTGTTCACGCATATTTTTCAACTACACATTCGGTTGGGTGCATCTTTTTTTGTACTTTTGCACCCTCGAAATAGTACCTATTTCAGTTCTGTTTCGCGCACTTGCTTACGCAAACAATTATTTATTGACAATTAACTAACATTACGCATAACCACGACGGCCCACACGAGGGCTGTCCACACGCTGAACAAAAAAGTAGACCATGATCAAGAAGATTCTTGTTTCTCAGCCGAAACCTACTTCCGATAAATCCCCCTACTTCGACATTGAGAAGAAAGAGCAAGTGGAGTTTACGTTCCACCCCTTCATCAAAGTAGAAGGACTCACCACTCGCGAATTCCGTCAACAAAAAGTTCAAATTCTCGACCATTCCGCCATTGTTTTCACTTCACGTGTATCAGTTGACTTCTTCTTTACACTCTGTAAGGAAATGCGCATTACCATGCCCGACGACATGAAGTACTTTGGCCTTTCTGAAGCCATTGCTCTTTACATTCAAAAGTACGTTCAGTATCGCAAGCGTAAAGTCTTCTTTGGTACTACGGGACGCTGGCCTGAGTTAGTTACGGTAATGGCAAAGCACAAGACCGAAAACTACCTTATTCCCCTCTCTGACGTTCACAACGACGACATCGCCAACATGCTTGACGCTAAGAAGCTCAAACACACCGAATGCGTGATGTATCGCACCGTGACCGACGAATACCCAAAGGATAAACCCTTTGACTTCGACATGATTGTGCTCTTCACACCAGCTGGCGTAAAGTCACTCCTCGAAAATTTCCCCGACTTCAAACAAGGCAACACGTGCATGGCATGTTTTGGCAACGTCACCAAAGAGGCAATCGAAACCGCTGGCTTACGTTGTGACTGCTTCGCACCAACTCCTCAAGCTCGCTCCATGACGGCAGCTATCGAGATGTACCTTGAAGAGCATAATAAGTAATTTAGTTGACGAGTTTTTTTAGTTAACAAGTTGACGAGTAAGTTACTTTAAACAACATATTGAATAGAAGATTATTGAAAAGTTTAAGCGCGTGATAAGCTCCAAGCACTCTCGCTTAAACTTTTCATTCGTTTTAGGCCGTAATGACTACTAAATCAAACTTAATCGTCAACTCGTCCCCCTAAAAATAGAAGAAAAGAAATGAAACAATATACCTTTCGCAAGCCCGAACACCTCTGTTTGAAAAGCGAGATCGAAGCGCTCTTCAGTTCAGGCTGCAAATCAATGAGCGTATTTCCGCTACGCGTCACGTTTCGCCGCTTTGCTTACACTGGGCAAGGGCCACAGGTAAAAGTGCTGCTAAGCGTCTCAAAACGCCATTTTAAGCATGCTGTCGATCGCAATCGCGCCAAGCGTCAGCTACGAGAGGCGTATCGTCACCTCAAACCCGCATTTCTTGCCTCTTTGCCTGACGATGTAGCCCTCCACATCGCCTTTATATGGCTCTCCGATCGTCCCGTGCGCACCGACCTTGTGGCTACACGTATGCAGACGGCCTTACAACGCATTAGCGAGAAAGTGATGCAACAACTGCCCTCATGATACGTCAACTCTTATCCCGTCTGCTTATAGCCCCCATACGCTTCTATCAGCGCGCTATTTCACCGCTGTTTCCACCCGTGTGTAGATTCACCCCTACTTGCTCACAATATGCCGTTGAAGCCATACAGAAGCATGGACCACTCAAAGGCCTTTACTTGGCCATTCGCCGCATTCTCCGTTGCCACCCTTGGGGCGGCAGTGGATACGACCCCGTACCTTAACGTCAACACATAGATGGACATTAACGAAAAAATTAATGAAATAATTAATGGATAATTACATGATAATTAATGTTCTATACCAAGCGCGAAGCGCGTTATACTTAAAACGCTAATATTGATGTTACGCGCTTCGCGCTTAGTATAGAACATTAATTATCATGTAATTATCCATTAATTATTTCATTAATTTTTTTTCGTTAATGTTCATTTTAGTTAGTTTTTTCTTTACGTTTTTAAAACCTTTGTTTTATCTTTCATGTTTCATTTTTCGTTATAACGGATTGAATATCAAACGTTTAGAAAGATGAAACATTGTGCTTCAATGTTTCATTTTTAGTTTCATATTTCATTTTTCAAAACACAATGGGAGCGACTGCGCGCTCCCATTGTGTTTTTGTTTCGCTCCCTCAGTGTTTTGAAATCGCTCCCTCAGTGTTTTTGTTTTTCTCCCTCAGTGTTTTTTAAATGAAACATGAAACTAAAAATGAAACATCGGGATACTATGTTTCATAATTTGAAAGCAATGATTATCAATACTTTCAAACCATAAAATGAAACATGAAAGCAAAAAACGTCGGCGGTAAAATATACGTAAGCGAAAGCCCTATTTCGGGCGTTCTGAAACGTTTTGTAGAGAAATCTCTGTAGAGGACCTATTTTATTCAAGTTTCGGATTTAACAAGGGCGGGCTGAAAGCCCAATGGAGCACATAGCCCAGGGCAAGCGAAGCGACACCCTGGGTATCGCGTGTTGGAGCAGTCGCGCCCTGTAAGGGCAAAAGCTTTAAGACATGGCGCAAGTATTGAACAAAATATACATACGGTGTTCCACTTTAAGACCGCTAAATCAGCTATCAAGCAAGAATAACAACATAAAGGGTTAAAGCTTTTGCCCTTACAGGGCGCGGAGACTCTACTATGCGAAAACCCAGGGTGTCGCTTCGCTTGCCCTGGGCTATGTGCTCCATTGGGCTTTCAGCC